>Ga0105358_10000416_pt1 | contig 20991 bp, 15 predicted proteins | sample GOMGulsemesocosm_5_FD_83509 | JGI IMG/M metagenome (GOLD analysis project Ga0105358, IMG submission 83509) | Methane-oxidizing microbial communities from mesocosms in the Gulf of Mexico - GOM15C Gulf of Mexico | ecosystem: Environmental > Aquatic > Marine > Cold seeps | place: Gulf of Mexico... | reverse complement strand
CAGAAAGAGCGAACCATCATCCTGAATGGTCAAATGTGTATAATAAAGTGAAAATATATTTGGTTACGCATGAGGCAAAAGGAATATCAAAACGTGATTTTGAGCTGGCGCATGAAATAAGTAAATTAAATATAATTTAAGAGCCTAAATATGCCTAAATCATTATATATGGCAAGGCGCGGTGGCAGCTAGACCCAACGGCGACCTATTGTCTCGGGACGGGATCGACCATTGCTAGTTAGTGATTGAATTACTGAGATGGGAATGGGCAATTGTGGCTATGCTCATTTTCAAATACAACCATAGAGTTCTTTGATAGTTATAAAGCACACTGCATCAACGAACACCAAACCCGCTTATTCAAACGCCGGAGTGAAGCACAATATTCACGCATTGCCATCAGGCAATATAGTGCATGACAGTACAGGATGTACCTTATTAGACAATGCAGCAGCATATTATCCGGATGTACGTTCATTGCTCTTACGTCGGCAACACTTGAGTGAATTGAAGAATATGTTTGTTAGTAACTCCGAGAAATTCCAAAGGGAGAAACAATAGTGGAGGCAGTCTCCCTCTTTCTTCTGGGTATCGACGCCACCGCGGATTCTATAGGGTTTAAAACTTAATTGCTTTCGGGGCTTTCATATTGTGATACTTTGTCATTAATAGATCTTACATAATTCAACATACTTGCTGAAACTATTTTAATCTAGGCTTGGTTAAATTCGATCATTTGACCTTCACTAATATTTTCTTTGAGGTTTCAAACTTTAGCCCTTCTTACTTGGTTCATAACTCGTGTATTTACTGCCACAGCTTCGTGAACAGTAGAGTGATGACAAACCTGTGCTTTCTCATTTTTTTCTAAGATAATAACTATAGATCTGTTTTAACCTAGAATATAGTATTAGGTGCTTTATCAATACGGTGTCACATTTAAGAAAAGGTTAAAATGGAAGATATATTAGTTACTTTGGTTAATTTTGCCTGGGGACTTCCCATGGTATTGTTACTTGTTGGCGGTGGCGCCTATTTTGTTATTCACTCTAGACTTATTCCCTATAAAAGGCTTGCTCATGCTATTAGTATCATTGGTGGCAAGTATGACAATGAAAAGAATACCAAGGGAGATATTAGTCACTTTCAAGCGTTAGTTGTCGCGCTGTCAGGAACCCTAGGTCTTGGTAATATTGCGGGGGTGGCTGTAGCCATTACCATGGGAGGACCAGGAGCAATATTTTGGATGTGGTTGACGGCAATCGTTGGTATTGCCACCAAATTCTATACCGCATCTTTAGCTGTTATGTTTCGAGGTAAAGACCGTAGTGGCAAATTACAGGGGGGTCCAATGTATGTAATTAAAGAAGGCTTAGATAAAAAATGGTTACCCCTCGCTTGGCTGTTTTGCATCGGTTGCATATTTGGTGCCTTGCCTCTTTTTCAAATAAATCAATTAGTGCAAATATTAAGAGATGTCATTGCCATCCCATACGGGCTAGCTGAGGCAGACAATCACTTTACTTTCGATGTGCTAGTTGGCCTTGCATTATTTATGATGATTTCTTGGATTGTCATGGGTAAATTAACGCGAATTACCGCGGTAGCCACTAAAGTTGTTCCTATTATGGTCGTCGGTTATTTTATAATGACATTAGTGCTACTGGTAATGAACTACCATAAAATACCTGAAACATTTATGCTGATTTTTTCCAGTGCATTTAATCCAGGCTCTGCTGCTGGAGGACTTATAGGCACGGTTATTATTGTGGGGGTTCAGCGAGGGGCATTTTCTAACGAAGCGGGCATAGGCACTGAATCTTTAGCTCACGGAGCCGCTAAAACCAACCAACCAATTCGAGAAGGATTTGTGGCTTCATTTGGCCCCATTGTTGATACGTTAATTGTCTGCACATGTACTGCTTTAGCGGTATTGGTTACTGGTGCATGGCAAACAGATCATCAAGGTGTTGGCATGACGGTTTATGCATTTGAGCAAACCTTTCCAAATATAGGCAGTTATCTGTTAATGGTAATGGTGTTTTTTCTCAGTACTAGCACGGTGTTAACTTTTTGGTATTACGGTAGTAAGTGTAGTGAGTTTTTGTTTGGTCCAACATTTGAAAGGGTTTATAAGCAGTTTTATCTGCTTCTTATTATCGTGGGCGCTGTAGCATCCTTGTCTATGGTAATTAATTTTATCACCTTCATGTATGCTTTAATGGCAATACCAACCATGATTTCGACTTTATTACTCTCCTCAAAGGTTAGAAAGGCTGCACAAACATATATAAAAGACTACGTATAAATGATGAAGTATACACTGGCGCGGACTTCTTGGATTCTCTCGATAGACCGCGTAGCTTTGCTCTAATTATCAAGTTCGTAAGGTCTCTTATAAATTAATCGATGATGACCATAGTTTTAATTCATCAAGAAAGGAATTAATTAAGACTACCGCTAAATTTTTAAATGAAAATTGTAAAGGATAAGAAAACCCAAACTTTCAGGGGATGGTAATAAATATCCCCTGACTTATAAATTGAGAACGCGTCGCTCACTCCTTATTTGAATAAGTTAGACAATAGCGCTAAAAGCTCTTATTCTATGGCTTTGTTTTCAATAGTTATTGCCTATATATCACGCAGCTATCACTATCGAATAAGTTGTTGTAAATATGAGATAAAATTTGAATTCCAAACTACCTGAAGAAATAATAGATACGCTTCCACCACCGAGTGCAAAGCAACAGGCATATATTCAGCACCAAAGCTTGATATTGCTAGTCTCGAGCTTAAATAAAGCAATCTATGTTTTTCCTCTGACCGCTATCATCTTAACTGTACTTTTTTGGCCATACACCAACCACGTATTATTAACGAGCTGGCTTGTTGCCATCTGTGTATTGAGTTTGGTTCGCAATACGGTTCATAAAAAAATTAACCAGCAAAAGATCACCCCCTTTAACTACTCTCGCTGGCTAAAGTACATGCTGATTCTTGACGTAAGCGGCGGTACGTTAGCAGGCTTTAGCAGCTTGTTTTTAGCCACCCTGCCACAAGAGTTTCAATGGCTGTTAATTATAGTAATAATAGCCATAAGCATGGAAAGTGTTGCAGGCCAATCGGCTGTAAAATCATCCTTTCTTGCGTTTACGCTGCCATTATTTAGCGGCTTTGCTTTAGGCTTAATACTGCTTGGAAGTAACATCTTCTACATTGTAAGTATATTCGCCATGCTCCACGCCTTTTTCTTATATGGCAACTTCACTGCGATGCATCATCATATAAAAACAAACTTAACTTTAACCTTTTCCAATCAACAGTTAGCAAAGCAACTCAAACAAAAAAATCAGGCTTTAGTTACTTCAAATGAACAAGTGAATGCCACAAGCCAGGCAAAGTCAAAATTTATTATTTCTATGAGTCAGGAGTTAAGAATACCTTTACAGGGCATGCTCAAGCAGCTGGAAAGTATCCAAATAAATCCCCATGATCCTGAACATTTAGGTTCACTTTCAATCGTCCGCTCATCAGGTGTTGGGTTACTTAACTTGCTCAATGACCTGACGGATGTTTATCGACTAGAAAAAGGCCAGTTAAAACCAAAAGTTAAAGTATTTGATGTGAGACAACATTTTGAAGACCTTGCTCATCTGCTGGCAATTAATGCCCATGTGAAAGGACTGAAATTTTTTTGTACCATAGATAGCAAAGTTCCTGCAAAAATTGAGTCTGATCCTGTTCGGCTCAGCCAAATTATCTTAAATTTATTAGCCAATGCGCTTAAGTTTACCAATCAAGGGCAGGTAGAGCTGAAAATTTCCAGCCAAATGCATGGTGAGCAGGCTTTTCTTAATATTTCGGTGTCTGATACTGGCATAGGTATCGACCAAGATCATATGAAAATGATCTTTCAACCCTTTATTCAAGGTAAGTCTGATGCTGAAACTTTAGGTAACGGCCTTGGCTTAGCTATCAGCCGCGAGCTATGTCAGTTGCTTGATGGTGAGATGTCAGCACACTCGGTTGCCGGAAAAGGCTCGGTTTTTAGCCTTGAAATACCAGTAAAAATCACCCAGCAATATGAATTACCTGTGCTGTATAATAAAAAAAGTATCTTGCTCGTAGAAGGTGAGAACAAACACCGAATATCAATTAAACAGCAATTACGTTTTCTTAACTTATCCTATGAAACTGCAACTAATGCAAAAGAAGCAATGGCGACCTGCGCAGAAAGCAGAAACAAATTTGCGGCGGTTATTATTGGTCATCAATCTGAACTACAACAAAAATTATTAATCAACCTGTGTCAAAGGTTAAAACTACAAACCATTGAGCTCTTTGAATTTGGTAAGGATAATAATAGCGAACAGTTAACCCTGAACTACCCTGTAAAATTAGAACAATTAAAGGCAGCGATCAACCACTTATAACAGGTGTACGATATTTGCCGCTGTTGCAATATCTAAGCTTTCATCAATATAAAGTGCGAATCAAATCTAACTAGAGTTAGACTCCCTGCAGTGGCGACTACCGCCACAGGATCGTTACACGCAGCTCTCATTAAATTATCCCTGTTGGAATCCCGTGGCGCCCAACTCAGCTGAACACTCAATCACCAAGTCCGCTTGAGCGACAAATAATTTAAAGTGTAACCGACCCCCCTACCCTTCAATATAGTAAATTAACAACATTTAATTGAAATTTATCACCAGTATGCTACATTTGAGTTGACTATTACGTAAGAAAACTACATTTTAACTAAATATTGATAATAGAGGTTATTTAAATATGGAAAATCAACAAACACATTTAAGAGCTGAGAATGTAACTGAAATGACAGCATTTGATTATAGTAATGAGAACTTGCCTCGTGACTTTGATATCCGCATCGAAGTTGCTGAACAACGTGAAATACTAGAGAAATCATAACTTAAAGTACGGGTAAAGCCGTTTAATTAGCTGGAAAAAGGAGGGACGACTACTCCCCTTTAAAATCCCCAGAGCGCCCTGATCTGTTTGTGCATCTATATTTGGTTTGAGTGTAATTCCCTGCATAGCGTCGCGGTGGCGACAACATCCAAAGGGGGGAACTTCCACAGCTCACTCTACCATGTTTGGTGAATTCAACTTTAGTTTGGAGTTTTATTCCCAGCTTGGCGTCGCATATTGTCTCCATTGTTAAGTTAAATAACAGGCGACAACTAGTCTGACACAGCGGGGTATTAGGTGATCGCGATGCATGAGAATATGCCGTTTAGCAGCGCCGAGGAATTCGAAAGGGCTTAACTTAGGTACAGTTCGTTTAGCCCCCTTCTCTTTTGGGTGCCGCCACCACCGCGACAAATCATTTAAATTTACTATGACCCCATTTATTAAAGAGGTGATATTTATTCAACAAAGCTTGGGTGTCCCAATCTCGCCTGAAAATCATTAGTCTTTATTTTATTCCTCACTTTATATTGTTTTAAATCAACTCTATAAATCAACAAACAATTACACTATTCCGATTTTCTTTCGCTAGATAAAGTGCTTTATCAGCCTCTATATAGGCTTTTTGTTCATCAAGACCAGAGTTAGGTTCAACAATACACGCACCAAAAGACATAGTTAAATAGTCACTCACTGCACTGTCTTGATGAGGTATAGCTAAGGACTCTATGCCCTCTCTAATTTTATTTAAAAAATCATGGCTTTCAGTTTTGGACAGGTTCGAAAAAATAATGGCAAACTCTTCACCTCCTATACGAAAAGCATAATCACCTGGTCGATTGATAAAAGAAATAATTTTATTTGAAACTTGTTGTAATGCACCATCTCCCAAAGGGTGACCATAGTGATCATTAAATTTTTTAAAAAAATCTATATCTAAGATAGCTAGCGTAAAATTATGACTATTACGTTTAGCAACGCGCATTTCATGCGTTATACATTCATCGTAACGTCGTCTATTTAACATAGAAGTAAGTTTATCAACCCCAGATAATTTTTTATTGGTAATACTCACTAAAATATTTGTAAACTCGCTCACTTGATAATTGTCATCATAATTAGGCAATATAGTAGAATTGGCCCATTTAATATCCCCTTTATGATCAAAGTGCTTTATTTCCCCTTTCCATTCTTTCCCTGTTTGAATAGCGCTAAATATCTCTTCCTCCAAGTCCGGGCAATCATCAGAGTTATCAAAAAAGTAACTATCTTTTCCAATCAAATTCTCTTTTCTAGTGCCTAAAAATCGACACAGTGCACTACTTACATCTTTAATCACCGCATCTTTATCTAGCGTTGCTATCATAATATTTTGGTCAATTAGATGAGAGCGGTACGATCTGTCTTTTTGTGCTTGCGTTAGACTTTTTCTGATATAGAAAGCAAAAAACATAACTAACAATAGTGCTACCGTAGAGAAAATAAAATTTGCTATTAATGCCTTATTTTTATTCTCTTGTGAACTAGAGTGAAATTCATCCGCTTTATTAAAAGCAAATTCAACTAAGTTTCCTACTAATAAGTTAAGAGTAGCAACATGGTTCGCTCCCTTGCCTTTGGTTATTGCAATAGCCTCAGCTATTCTTTGCTGCTTTACCAGAGATATAACTTCTGAACGTATCGCTTTCCAACCTAAAAAAGTTTGAAACGTTTTATTCAGTTGTGATTTATTCCCTAAAAAACGATCAAATATAACATCAAAATCTTTTAAGGTGGCTTCTTCATGAATAGATACTTCTTTTACAGCTGAAGCTAACTCTTCTTTGTTTTGTGCTAAGACCACATCTTTCATATGGCGATGCATACTCACTAGATGAAAATTAATATTATTGGCTGCATTTGAAACAGTAAAGGGGTGTCGATAAAGGTTATCAACATCTTGAGATATTTTACTCAACTGCCATTGAGAGTTTATACCTAAACAGATAACTACTATAACTATTGATAAAAAGCCTATTGATATTTTTCTCTTTTCTAACATGAGCGATACTACTTTTAAAAGCTAAAACAAAACATTCATATATTGTTATTTCTAAGTTAAAACTATACAGCAAACTAGCTTGAGGTTTATTAAAGCACATCAAATTAATTACAAATTTGTTACATATAAGCCAGTTAAAAAATACAAATAAGAGAAACAAAAAGGGCGAACCATCTCTAATTCGCCCTTTTACTAATTTATTGGGATATTAACCAACTTAATTACAGCTCCCAAGAAATCAAGCAGTTAGTCTTGGTAAGTAGAAACAGGAGGACAACTACAAACCAAATTACGATCCCCGTATACATCATCAATACGGTTAACCGTTGGCCAAAATTTATTCGTTCTCACACCAGCTACAGGGAATACTGCATCAGCAATGCTGTAAGCGCGATCCCAATTAGGGTCAGTAATATCGGCTAATGTATGCGGTGCGTGGTGTAATGGGTTATTGTCTAATGTCCACTCGCCAGACTCAACTTTACGTACTTCATCACGAATACAGACCATGGCTTCAATAAAACGATCTAATTCAACTTTAGACTCAGACTCAGTTGGTTCAATCATTAAAGTGCCAGCCACAGGGAATGACATAGTTGGTGAATGGAACCCGTAATCGATTAAACGTTTCGCAATATCCATTTCAGTTACACCACAGGCTTCTTTAATTGGGCGTAAATCAACAATACACTCATGGGCAACACGACCATTTGGATCGGTATATAAAATTGGGTAATGCTGGCTAAGTTTAGTCACTAAGTAGTTGGCATTAGTGATGGCATATTTAGTTGCCGCGGTAACACCTTCTTTACCTAAAAGCGCAATGTAAAGGTAAGTGATAGGTAAAATACCGGCACTACCATACGGCGCTGCTGATACTGCGCCATTACCTTGGTTTTCTGCAATGATGTTCACTAAAGAATGATCAGGTAAGAATGGAGCAAGGTGAGCTTTAACCCCTATTGGTCCCATACCTGGACCACCGCCACCATGTGGAATAGCAAAGGTTTTGTGTAAGTTAAGGTGTGATACATCAGCGCCAATAAGGCCCGGTGAGGTAATACCTACTTGTGCGTTCATGTTCGCGCCATCAAGATAAACTTGACCACCGTTATCATGAATAATGTTGCAGATTTCCGCAATCGTGGTTTCATACACACCATGAGTAGATGGATAGGTAATCATGATGCAAGAAAGGCTATCGCGTAACTCTTCAGCTTTCGCTTTTAAGTCATCCATATCAACGTTGCCGTCTTTAGTACAGGCAACCACCACTACTTTCATACCAACCATCATTGCTGATGCAGGGTTAGTACCGTGTGCAGAGGCAGGGATTAAACAAATATTACGATGTGAGTCACCACGGCTTTCATGGTATTTATGAATAGCAATAAGACCTGCATATTCACCTTGTGCACCTGAGTTAGGTTGCATTGATACTTTATCGTAACCGGTTAATTCAACTAACCAGTCAGCCAATTCGTCAATCATTTGCTTGTAACCAATGGCTTGATCTTGTGGTGCAAATGGGTGCATGTTGGCAAACTCAGGCCAGCTTATTGGGATCATTTGCGCCGTTGCATTTAATTTCATGGTACAAGACCCCAATGAAATCATTGAATGGTTCAAGGCTAAATCTTTGTTTTCAAGGCGCTTGATATAACGCAGCATTTCAGTTTCGCTGTGATACGAGTTAAACACTGGGTGCGTTAATATTTCGGTGTCGCGTACTAATGACGCAGGAATTGATGAATGACCACAAGCGACGATTTGCTCATCAAGTTCGCTAACATCTAAACCATGATTAGCACCTAATAAAATAGTAAATAATTGTGCTACGTCACTACGAGTTGTGGTTTCATCAAGTGACACGCTTATTTGACCATCAACATCACTACGTAAGTTAACACCAGAGATTAACCCACGTTCTACTATTTCTTCTTTGCTGTTGTTTTCAAGCGAAGCAACATTAAAGGTTAAGGTATCAAAGTAGTTAGCATGAATAGGAGCTAAACCTTTAGTCGCCGTTCCTAAGCATAAAATATCCGTGAAACGGTGAATACGACTAGCAATAGTTTTTAAGCCTTTAGGGCCGTGATAAACTGCATAAAATGCCGCCATATTTGCTAGTAATACTTGTGCGGTACAAATGTTTGAGTTGGCTTTTTCACGACGAATATGTTGTTCACGTGTTTGCATTGCCATACGTAATGCCGGGTTACCGCGAGTATCTTTTGATACACCGATAATTCTACCCGGTAATGAACGTTTGTATTTGTCAGAGGTGGTGAAGAATGCCGCATGTGGACCACCATACCCCATTGGTACACCAAAACGTTGGCTTGAACCAATAACGGCATCAGCGCCTAAGTCGCCCGGTGCTTTTAACAACACTAAGCTCATAATGTCAGCGGCAACAGCAACAATACCTTTGTTGCTGTGAATTTTTGCAATTAAGTCACTAATATCTGACACTTCACCCGTAGCACTTGGGTATTGAATTAAGGCGCCAAAAATATCGTGCTCTGGTGCTTCATTAGCTGGTGCTATAACAACGTCAAAACCAAACATATCGGCACGTTGTTTTACTAGGTCAATTGTTTGTGGAAAAATATCTTCTGAGATAAAGAAAAGGTTAGACTTTTTATTTTTAGAAACACGTTTAGCTAACGCCATCGCCTCCGCAGCGGCTGTACCCTCATCAAGTAAGGAGGCACTCGCTAACGGCAGACCCGTTAAGTCAATACACATTTGCTGATAGTTAAGTAACGACTCTAAACGGCCTTGTGCAATTTCAGGTTGATACGGCGTGTAAGCTGTATACCAACCTGGATTTTCTAATACGTTACGCAAAATAACATTGGGTGTTAAGGTTGGGTAATAACCTAAACCAATATATGAGGTGTTAACTTTATTTAAGTTAGCAATGGCTTTTAAATCAGCCAATGCTTGCACTTCTGTTTTGCTGTCACCAATTGCAGGTAAGTCAGCTAAACGAATATCGCTAGGGACTATTTCATCAATTAACGCATCAATAGAGTCTGCGCCAATGTCAGCTAACATAGTTTCAGTTTGTGCTGCACTTGGGCCTATGTGGCGACGAATAAAGTCTTGTGTTTGCTCTAACTGTGCTAATGACAAAGAGTCTGACGAGCTAGTGGGTGATTGAGAAGTCATAACAATTTCACTTAAATAGTTTTTACAAATAAAAAGAAAGCCCCAAACGTTTTGTCAGAGGCTTAATATAAGGCATTAACCTTTTTTTGCTAAGGTAATCAATGTTTAGGCAAAGCCGTCAAGCTATGAGGCCCCATGAGCTTAGTTTACTAAGTGATTGGGGCGAATAGCGCCGACAATGCAGTATAAACTTGATTAACAACGCAAAAATTAATCTTCGTCGATAGAATTAGCATACCCTTCAGCATCTAACAGGCTTTCTAATTCGCCTGCATCTTCCATCTTAATTTTGAATAACCAACCGCCACCAAAAGCATCTGAATTGACTAGTTCTGGTGAATCTTCTAGTTCTTCATTTACTTCAACAACTTCACCTGTTACTGGTGCATATATGTCTGAAGCTGCTTTAACTGACTCAGCAACACAAATATCATCGCCTGTAGTAACATTATCGCCAACATCAGGTAGTTCAACAAAAACCATATCACCTAAAAGGTCTTGGGCATGTTCAGTAATACCAACAGTAACAATACCGTTACCTTCGTTACGTATCCACTCATGTGATGTTGCATATTTTAATTCTGAAGGAATGTTGCTCATTATATTTTCCTATTGGTTAAATTTTTAAATTCGTTTAAATTTTATTGATAATTAGTTAGTTTAGCTGCTCCATTTAATCATAGAGCATCTATTAATATTTTCAATTAAAAGACTTTCTTGCCATTACGAACAAAGCTAGGTTTTGTTACCTGTACTTTAACTAATTTCTTACGCATTTCTACTTCTACAATGTCACCCACTTTTACGCTACGAGGCACGCGCGCTAGGGCCACACTGTGTCCTAAAGTAGGTGAGAATGTACCTGAGGTTATCTCACCTTTACCAAACTCGGTAACCACTACTTGGTGAGAACGTAATACACCTTTTTCTGTTAGCACTAAGCCTACTAATTTAGGTTGTGTTCCTGAAGCTTTTTGCACAGTTAATACATCACGGCCGATAAAATTACGCTCGCTTGGTTCCCAGCTAATGGTCCAAGCCATGTTCGCAGCTAACGGCGATACAGTTTCGTCCATATCTAAACCATACAGGTTCATACCTGCTTCTAAACGTAATGTGTCACGCGCACCTAAACCACATGGCGATACACCTACGTCTAATAGTTTTTGCCAAAAATCTTCTGCTGCACTATCAGGGACAATAATTTCATAGCCATCTTCACCGGTATAACCAGTAGTTGCGATAAATAAATCACCTACTTGTACGCCAAAAAATGGCTTCATACCTTCAACAGCAACAATTTGCTCTGCAGTAAGTAATTGGGCAACTTTCGCTTTAGCCTCTGGGCCTTGTACGGCAATCATGCCAAACTCTGGGCGTTCGGTAATAGTAAGTTCAAAACCACTTGCTTGCTTATTCATCCACGCAAGGTCTTTTTCACGGGTTGCTGAATTTACCACTAAACGATAGTTGGTATCAGAGAAGAAATAGATGATCAAATCATCAATCACGCCAGCTTCTTCATTTAACATACCAGTGTATAACGCTTTACCTGCAACCGTTAATTTGGCAACATCATTAATAACTAAGTGACGTAAAAAAGCTTTGGCGTCATTGCCCTGTATGTCAACAATGGTCATATGAGAAACATCAAACATACCCGCATTTTGACGAACAGCATGATGTTCTTCTATTTGCGAGCCATAGTTAATTGGCATTTCCCAGCCATAAAAATCAACCATTTTAGCGCCAGATGCTAAGTGTTTCGTGTGGAGTACGGTTTTGTTCGTCATAAATAATACCTAAAGTATGTCAGCCAATTATTTGCTGTTAGCTTTTACTAAGTGAATACAAATAGTAAAAGCCCTTCAAATTTGCGCTAATTATAGCCGTTGGTTTAACCCTATTCAACAAAACATCACGGCACATTTCAAATTAAAAACCAACTTAACATAAAAATCAGAATTTAATTTCTAAAATTATAGTTTTGTGAAATTATAACTAAATTAAGGCGGGTTAATTAGCTGTTCGCAGGGATTAATTTTATAATTTTTTTTACTGTTTTTTTAAGACGCCTAATTTAACTTTCTTTGTGCTAATTCAGGTAAGTCGCTTTTAAGGCCAAGCGCCTGTTCTATCAGCACTTTTTTAGCCGGCTTAACGTTATCAAGTAAGCTTATACCTATACCACGTAATAATTTAACGCCTGGTTGCTGAATACTAAACGTTTGTTTTATTGCTTCCATAGCAACAATCATGTCAGTCGCTTCACTTTTACGTGCGCGTGAAAACGCTTTTAATACCCGTGGTGAGGCTAAGTTTTTATCCGTGATGCCCTTTGACGCAGTAATGCTTTGTGCCAATGCGGCCGCATCTAATAAACCAAGATTAACGCCCTGCCCTGCAAGCGGATGAATAGTATGCGCCGCATCGCCAACAAGCACGACTCTACCTTTGACAAAATCTTGCGCCAAACGCATGGTTAACGGGTAAGTAAAACGTTTACTGACTAACTCTATGATACCTAATTTACCGTCACTAGCCGCTGTTAACTCTTTAGCAAAGTCAGTTGCATTAAGTGCTGTTAGCCTTTTAGCTTCTTCAGGCGATGTTGAGTAAACAATAGAGCATGTGGCATTATCTTGTGGGAAAACAGGTAAAAAGGCTAAGGGACCAGTTGGTAGAAAAACTTGCCATGCTGTATTTTTATGACCTTGCGAACACTTTATCGTAGCAACAATCGCATGGTGATCATAATCACGGGTGATCATTGGTGTGGCTATTTGTTGTCGTACCCATGAGTTTGCGCCGTCAGCACCAATAACCAGTTTTGCGATTAAAGGGGCTTGTGCGCCTTTATTTGCTTCTAAAGGGACATCAAAGCTAACGAACACTTCGCTATCTCCTTCGACCATACTTACTAACTTATGATCAGTGAAAAAGCTAATACCTTCATCAGCTTGAGCTTTTTGCCATAAAGCATTGCGAATAACCTTGTTTTCAATAATCCACCCTAGATTTTCATTGTGTGGAAAGTTTCCTAAATCATCGATAGAAAAATCTAACTTGCCTAAACCACCTTTATCCCAAATATGCATATTTTGATAAGGTTGCAAACGGTTTAATTTAATATCAGACCAAACTTCTAAGTTTTCAAACAGTGTTTGGCTAGCAATATTGATCGCACTAACTCTTACTTCTGGTTCGGGCGTTAAATCGTTGACAGGTAGAGTATCAGCAATGGCAATGTTAAGGTCGGTGGTTTTTCTTAATGCTAACGCTAAGGTTAAACCCACCATGCCAGCACCCACAATTAATACATCAAATTTTTGCATTCTTATCTCTTTATAAAGTACATCTCTTTAATAGCCCATTAACTTATTCACCAAAGTTCTTTTTAGTGGTTGAAAATAATTCATTACTTTTAAGCCGGTATTTCTTCCAGCAACTAGAGGGGGTAAATTATTAGCAAACAAAGTAACGAGTGAATCAGTTAAGGCTATAATTTGTTTTTGATCTTGTTCACGTTTTTGTGAATATTCATTTAGTAAAGTAAAACTGCCAATATCAGCTTGGTTATTTAATTGTTCTTCTATCAAGCTAGCCATCAATTGCACGTCACGCAGGCCTAGATTAAAGCCTTGTCCTGCAATAGGATGAATAGTGTGCGAAGCATTGCCAATTAACGCCAACCGATGATACGTTTGCTGCTTGGCTTGTAAAAGTACTAACGGATAAATATCACGCTTACCTACTTGAGTAATTGCGCCAAGCCAACTACCAAACGCTAATTCAAGCTGATGACTAAATTCATTATCATTGAGAGATAGTAACTGTTCACTTTGCTCTGGTTTCATTGTCCATACGAGTGAACAACGATTTTTCGCATTTTTTAACGCCACCAAAGGCAACATGGCAATGGGACCAAACTCAGTAAACCGTTCAAACGCTTTATTATTATGCGCTTGTTTGGTGGCAACATTCGCAATAAGTGCTACTTGTTGGTAATCACTTTTGTTTACGTCAATATTCGCTAATTGTCGACAAGGGGAATTAGCACCATCACAGGCAAGTAATAAACATGCTTGTAAAATATCACCAGAGCTAAGTGTCACGTCAACAACACTATTTTTTACTGTATTAACTAGTCCATTATTGTGTTCAGGAATGAGTGCATTATTTGGTTGCCAATTAATATCTATAATAGTGTCAGGGCTAAACCACTGAACATTATGTTTACTGGCTAACGCTTTTAATTGTCCTTGGCCAATTTTAGCCATAGCGATAACATAACCTAAAGCAGATACCCCATGCTCTTGTGCTTCTATACGGGCTTTTCCGTAATGACCACGATCTGAAATATCAATTTTTTCAATCGCACATGCATCCGCAGATAGATGCTGCCACACATTAACGCTCTCAAGATATTTTGCGCTAGCATGGGATAATGCCAATACGCGATCATCAAATAAAGGGGGTAAATTATTGTGTTGTGCCGCTTTGTCTACTTCAAGAGCACTTATTTCAGATTTACTGGTTTCAGCCTTGTTTGCTTCAGACTTATTGGCTTCGATGATGGCAATAGATAATAAGCTGCCATCTGGTTTGGTTAAATCAGCTAAGCTTAATGCCATTAAACTCCCTGATAAGCCGCCGCCAGAGATGATTATATCGAAAGTTTTTTTATTATTGCTCATGTTTCTTTGGCTTAGTTCTTATTTGTTTCTTATTTTTATACTTCGATCGATTCTAAAGACTTACCCTTTATTCATCAAAGCTTCAATTTCAATAATCGTTCTTGGTGAATTAACCGTTAAGTTTTCATAACCTTGTTCGGTAACAACAATATTATCTTCAATACGAATACCAATACCGCGCCATTGTTCTTCTAGATCATAATCGTCATTAGGCATATACAACCCTGGTTCTATGGTTAATACCATACCGGCAACAAATTCACGACATTGCTCTCTATTATCATTGATATAATAGTCACCCACATCGTGAACATCTAAACCAAGCCAATGGCCTAAACCATGAATAAAATATTTTTTACTCGCTTTATCATTCAGTAGTTGCGTTAAATCGCCGGATAAAATGTCTAAATCAATTAACCCAAGGGTTAAACGCTCGTTCGCTATTTTATTTAGCTTAGCGAAAGTAATACCGGGTTTTATCACTGAAATGACCGCTAATTGAGTATCAAGCACAAGTTGATATAATAATTTTTGTGGCTCAGTGAACTTGCCATTAACAGGAAAGGTTCGGGTAATATCAGCGGCATAACCAGATAATTCACCACCGGCATCAATTAATAACAGATCATTGTCTTTCAGGGGTTCACCATTGTCGGTGTAATGTAAAATATTTGCGTTATCGCCACCAGCAACAATGCTAGCGTATGCTGGGTGTCTCGCCCCGTGACGCGAAAACTCATACAATAATTCAGTTTCTATCTGGTATTCAAACTTTCCTACTGCGGTATTTTTCATTGCTCGTTGATGAGCTAGCCCAGAAATAAAATTAACTTGGCGCATCAATGCTATTTCATTAGCACTTTTAATTAAGCGTAACTCGTTAATAATAGGGCAGGCATCAATTAACACTTCAGGTACTTTAGTGCCTTGACGAACTGTTGCTCTAACTTGTGATAACCAAGCAAAGACTTGTGGTGACATTTCACTATTATCAAAACAAAAATAAACTTGGCTCAAGCCATTTAAATATTCTGGCAATAAGCTGGTGAGTTCATCAAGAACGAAACTTTGATCAAAATTATAATGCAAACAAGCTTGTTCTTGACCGACTCTACGACCATGCCACACTTCATGGCTTTTATCTTTTGGCAAAGAAAATAATATTGATTGCTCATTGTTATCTACTTTAAGCAGTACAAGTAAAGCATCCGGTTCATTAAAACCTGTTAAATAATAAAACTGCTTATTTTGACAAAAAGCGTATTCAGTATCATTACTACGAGTCACTTCACTAGCCGCACCAAAAAAGGCGATACTGTTAGCTTTCATTTTATCGAAAAAATTAGCTCGATGAGTTTTGAAATCGCTCATTGGTAAACTATCGATACCCGGTAATTGAGTCGACGTTTTTTCGTGCACTATAGTCATAACTTCTCTAATAAACCGCTTTAATGAATAGTATTGTCAGTATCTATATTATCGATTGTTGTCGGCGACGAACCTAACTCGGTGAAACATAATAAAGCTGAAATTCGTACATATTCACTGATCTCAAAGTAAGCTTGCTCAGTATCTTCATCTTCTTCCATTTCATCAGAAAGGTTCGCTATTTCTGCAAAGTCAGTTAACACTTCTTTTACTTCGCTTGATGTTACGGGGCTATTTTTTTGCTGTAGACCAAAACCTAGATTAAAACCTTGTACCCAATTACCCAATGCATGACCACGTTCAACAATTGAGTCATCATCATCAGGCAACATCAATTGAAAAGCATAATCATCGTCAAGGATATCTGCCCATAACTCACTATACATCTGTTTGATAACAGCTTTCACCGGATCTGGAAAACCTTCGCCATTATTAAACAGGTCATTTAGCATACCAATATAGTTTTGTTCTTCAAAAGTAAAACCTGCACAAACTAATCCAGTCAGTACACCATGAATTTCGCTAGCGTGACTTTGAATGTTTTCGGTGGTAATGACGGCTTGAGCTGAAGCAAAATCGAGTTTGCTTCTTTGAGATGAATGTTTAGACATGGCTAATAACTTAAAATAAAGGAAAAAAAACTATAGCCCTATCCTAACATTGCCACACCAAAAAGGCATGAAAAATCAGATAAACATATTCATTTACTTGCATAGCAAAATCAGCACAGCTATAGTGCAAGTTATTGCCCTTAAATTATTAATTATCCTTGGAATTGTCACTAATGAGTCAACGCACTGTTGAAATCAATATTATTGATCGTAAACTTAAAGTCGCTTGCCCTATAGGACAAGAGAGCGCTTTACTCAGTGCCGCTGCAGAATTAACACAGCGATTAACCAAAGCAAGTAATTGCAAGTCTATTTCTTCCCCAGACCAAGCTCTTTTGATGACTGCATTAAATTTAACGAATGAGTTATTGGTTACTCAACAAAAATTAAAATCGGAACAACAAGAGAATAAGAAAAGAATCGCTCTTTTACAGTCTACAATTGAACAAGCAATAGCACCAACGAATAAGAAGCAAGCGTAAACCGATTAAATTGACAACACTTAGCTCCTACCAGTTAAAAAAAACTTATCTCTCCTGTAATTTTCGCTATAATAGACTCGTCTTCTGGGGTGTTTGTAAGTGACTATGTCCCTGAGCCGATAAGTTTTACCTAAGGAAGTTGACTATTAGCTATTGTGCAAGCCCGGCTCGTATCGGGAAGCCTACGGTTAACATGATATTTCCGCCCTGAACACACGGTGTTCAGGACTACGGTTAACTGCGGCACCCTGGAAGTCATTATCAGCGTCTATTTCATCTGCTACTTTAATGATAGCTCCCCAAGAAACGCCTTCTTTAATGCGTGATTTTATTGATATCAAGAGAATCATGAAATTCAATTTATTATTCGAAAAACCGACTAATGCGTTCTTCAATTTTAGCTTTGAAATTAAATAAACTTATTTGATAAATCCCTTCAACATCTTGGGTATCAACGAGGTTTTTAATTAGGTGCTGAGCTAGATAGTGGCTCTAATATGTGTAAGTAATACCAATACCAGTAAGTTAGTGATCAAATATTAATGAGGATAAGTTTTCAAAAACAAGCCGCTTGATTGGGCAATAGCTGGCGTGTGTGATTGAAAGCAACGACGTTATTGGAATATTTAGTCCATTTAGAATGATCACATATTTATTTGTATTGGTATAAGCTACTTCAGAGTCATACTTGCCACATAAGCTCATCGGCACACTTGAGTAACATCAATAATAGTAAGGTTAAAGCCGCAACAACTTCTAGAAAAACAGGCTAGCCATTTGACTAGCCCTTATTCTTCGTTGTGCGTTGATAACCAAGCACTAAATAACATTAACTCACTCCTTATTCACCATAGCTTTGAGCAATAGTACGTAATTCTATTAAGGCTGCTTCAGCGTCAACGCCTTTACCTTTAACGCTTTCTACCCAATCTTCGTCTAGGCCTTTACTGTATTGCCTAAACTCTTGACTTAGTTGCTTGCTATCAATAACGTTAACGCCTTTACTTTTAGCAAAAGCTAAGCCGATAGCATCGCCTTTATCCCAAATGCTACCTGCCATGGCAGAAAGCTTTTCACCGGAAACACTCATAATAGCGTCACGGTCTTTTTTAGGTAAGTTAGCTAAAAAATCAGGGTTGAGGAATATTGAGAAACTGCCTAAATACATACCACCGGGTACCACTAATACGTTAGGCGCTACTTCATATAAACGTAATGACTTTTGAGAATCCATTGGGTTAAATACACCGTCAATTACACCTTGTTGTAACATTTCATATATTTTTGAGCCAGGTGCCGCGATTGGTGTTATTCCAAAGCGTTTACCTAAAGCACCTTGAATACCACCACCAATGCGAATTTTTTTACCTTTTAAATCAGCTAAACTAGTCATTGGTTTGATGGTATGCACATAACCTGGGCCATGAGTAAATAAGCCCGCTAAAGTTAGCCCTTCAAATTCACCCGCTTCTTTAAAGTACTTTTCTTGTACACGCCACAGGGCAACTGAGGCGGCTTCAGCATTAACACCCAGACCCGGTTGCTCAACAATTAATGGCAGTTTGAAACGACCTGGGACGTAACCGTGATAACTATAGCTCGCATCGACAACACCATCTTCTACTAAGTCAAACATGCTTTTGGGATGACCCATACCGTGTTCTATTTTTATTTTTACTCGACCTTCGGTAGCTTCTTCAATCCACTTACCCCAGGTTGGCCAAATTTCAGCGTTCATTATATGTCCTGGTGGCAACCAAGTGGCAATACGTAACACAGTTTCAGCAACAGCCGATGCTGATAATGCCAAACACAAACCTAATGCGGCCGTTACTTTTATTAAAGATGTTTTATTCATAGTATATTCTCCTAAGCTAAATATTTTATTTGTTTTTATTTATTTTTGTATCGTTATATTCTTATTGTATTGATTGATAATGGTATTCTGGTTTTCCCCCCTGAAAATCAAGTGAATAAAGAATGTTTCATGATTAACCCGTGCGAGTCTTGGTTGCTGTCTCGATATTTTTTTCCACAGCGCCTCTCTCAATACTTAACAGCCCAAGTACAAATATAGCGCCAATGACCATGATAGCGGCAGATAGGTAGAGCCCAAGATTATAGTTCCCAAAAGCTTCAGCAAGATATCCTGTACACACGGGTGCGATGATCTGCGCTGCACCAAAAGCCAAGGTCATTGTTCCCATGAACTTAGCTGGGTTACTTGGATAAAACTTACCCGCCATCGTCAACACTAAACTGACACAGGCGATAAAAGTACCACCAAACAGCAACGCACTTAATATAACAACTGGTAAAGTGTCATTTATTGCTGGGAGAATAATCCCTACAGCCTGCAATACATATGCGGCTAACAATGCTTTAAGATAGCCGATATTTCGAGCGATTCGATCCCATATAAGAGCTGCTGGAGTCGCCGCTAAGCCAATTAATATAAAAGCAAGCCCTCCTTGTCCTTGCAGGCTTTCAACACCCTCGACAATATCCACAATAAAGGTAGAGCTCACAACATAGCCATATCCCGCACAAAAATAGGCCAGCATCATCAGTAATGTGAAGTTTTTACCTGGTGGGTTATCTTTAGCGGTACCCTTCGCTTGGCCATCTGCAGAAGGATGTGGCATCCATAACCATGCAGGAATAGCGACGATTGCGGCCATAACAGCTAAGGCTAGCCACTGTTGCTGCCAGTTAGCTGACATAGCCAGCATAACTTCTACCAATAGCGATGTAACAATAATACTTAGCCCTACACCGGAGAAGTGGATGCCTAGCTCTGCACGGTGATTATTGTTAACTAGCCATTTTAAGATCAGGCCAGAGGCAATGATCATACCCCCTGAGGCACAGATTCCGGCAATAAATCGTAATACCGCCCAGGTAATCATATCGGTAGTTATCACCATGGCTGCACAGGTGATAATACTCAATATAAGATAAACTCGGTGCAAGTAGTATTTGTGGTTTAGGTTGTGTAGGCTGGCAGCAAGCAGCACGCCTAACATGTAGCCCATATAGTTTGTGGTAGCCAACCAACCTCCACCGGATTCAGTCAGCCCTGCGTTGTCCTGCATTATAGGTAATAACAGGCTATAGGAGAAACGAGCCACACCAACTGTCACAATTAAACTACAGATGCCAGCGAAATATACACGGGTTTTTGTTAGCTCAGTTAACATGCTCACCACCTTATTACTGAAAGTTCATTAACAAACATTACTCTGTTCTGTTAATCTTAATAATTGAATTATTTAGAATTAAAGCTTCTTATTAACAGAACTATATAAAGGCTTTTACAGTGAAACCCTTTAAAGCTGTTGTTATTCCAAACGGATTAATTAAGGAGGCATTAAAGGTGCTGCTGATAAACTGCAAACGGTGCAGTCCAATATACGAAGCTTTATTGGTTGGGATATTCATATAAGCTCTCTAAGGCGTTTTAAACCTTCAATGGTTTCATCCCTGTAAACCTGCTTCACTTGCTGTACCTCTGTTCATCTTTCTCGTTTTCGGTTATTCAACTATTCAGCCCGCTGAGAACCTCACTACAAGGGATGTCCCTGAGACAGTGAAAGGACAATAGTACATGAAAATTAAGCT
>Ga0105358_10000414_pt1 | contig 21028 bp, 17 predicted proteins | sample GOMGulsemesocosm_5_FD_83509 | JGI IMG/M metagenome (GOLD analysis project Ga0105358, IMG submission 83509) | Methane-oxidizing microbial communities from mesocosms in the Gulf of Mexico - GOM15C Gulf of Mexico | ecosystem: Environmental > Aquatic > Marine > Cold seeps | place: Gulf of Mexico... | reverse complement strand
TCTTTCTCTTATACTTCTTATCTGAAAATATTAAAACGAACTATTTATCAAATTGGAAATAAGAATGATATTTTTAGCTTAAAAAACAACCTAAATCTTTTTAAAAATAAACCTGTCTTAATAGTTGCTCCAGGCCCTTCTTTAGAAAAAAACTTAAAGTGGCTAAGAAAATATTCGAACCGATTTATAGTTGTTTCCGTGTCCCAAACACTAAAGCGACTACTGAGTGAGATATCCTTCCCGATATCATTACTATAGTCGATTCTGATAAAATTATGTTCAAAGATTTCTCAGGTATTGATAAAAATATATTTGATAAAATAATACTTCTATCAAATGTCAATGTACACAAAAAGATAACTAATTTATTTAACAATCAAAACCTTTTTTTATATGAAAAAGAAATCATTTTAAAGCCTGATATTTCTGAATACCTTTTAGGTGCAACTGTTGGTGAAACAACATATCAGCTATGCATTAGACTTAATGCTACAACCATATATCTTTTAGGTACAGACTTATCTGTAGATAATAAATCTGGTCAAACACATGATAAAATGCATAGTGCTAATTCAAAGATAAGACTTGATCTTAATAATATTATAACACATACTGAGGACAAAAGAATTAACCAAGAAAAAGATTTATTAAAAGTGGAGGGTAACTTAAGAAAAGAGGTATATACAACAACTTTCTTTAGTAAGCTAATATCTTATTATAATACAATAAGTCATCGATATTTGAACAGGAATCAAAAAATTTATAATTTATCGGATGGAGCCAAACTTGATCATATTGAATCATATAATCAAGTAAGTAAATTTAAAAAATTAGATATCTTGTCAAAAGATATGTTACATACAGAAATGATTAATAAATTAAAAAAAGTGTCTTCAAATAGTTTTACTCCAATAGAAAAAGAATTGATTGATAAAGAAATAACTTATGTATTACAAGTGATTGAAAGAATAAAAAATACAACATTAGATAAGAATGATTATTTACACTTCGACAAACAAATGAGTCAGATTATAACAATAGTTTTAGAGGTAGATGATAAGAACAGTTACTCAATCATAAGAAGGAAAATATTTTTCAATTTTTTCAATATTAATTGCAATTTTTTGGATTATACATTAAATACTAACAAAGCTTTTGAATATATAGAAATACTTAAAATCTTTAATTCTCAGTTACTAAAGTATTTGAGTATATATCATAAGATATTATCAAAATCTTTAAAATAACTCAATTTTATTTAATAAATCTTTCTTCATTTTTTTTATAATGAATCCTCACTTATTATTCTGTTGATTTTGTTTGTAGATCTTTGATATGTCAACCCTAAATCAGACAAATAAATTTATGTTCATAAGAAGAATATTGACTTCATCTGTCCGTATGCCAAATTAGACCTTTTGATGGACTTCTTCTTTTTATTGCCATTAAAAGTGCATCGTTTACAAGTGTTGCTTCATACTAATCCAACAACTTTTGATATAATGAACCTGTATTATCAAGTAGTTTACTGTTGTGACTATCAAAGTCTAATGCCTTAAAATAGGTTTCTTTGCTTTTTTGTATTTAGACATCTTTTGATATAAGTCTCTCCAATTGTTATATACAGGAAGAAAATTTGATTTACACTTTATTTTTCTCATATAGTATTTTATATCTTTATGAACTTTATAAAATTTTTCATAAGAGAGGGCAATACCAAAATAGGCTTCATGGGATTGTTTATGATGGCTTAAAAACTTTTAAAATTTATATTTTTAAAAATTAGTAAATAGGTATATTCAGCTTTAATATATTTTTCACTTTTGTAAAACTTTAATGCCTCAGTAATAAAGTGAAGTATATTATTTTTATCAATACTCATTATTTATAGTTATAAAAGATAGTATTTCTTTAGATAAGTTATTAAAAGTATAGTTTTGGAAGATTTCTTTAGTATATTGCCTTTTTGGTTGGATACTCTTTTTTAGAATATTGTTTAACTCTTCTTTATTTTTAAAAAACAAACAATAATCATCAAATTTAGTATCATAACTCTCATCTTCTTGTCTTAAATCATAGACAACGGGAGTAGCACCCGCATTAAGTACTTCTAGTAGGTTCACATCAATGATATTTGAAGAAATTTGAATGATATATTCTGACTTCTGATATTTTTTGATGGCTTTATTTGTATTTTTAACTTTAGCATGAGGAGGTAATTTCTTGAACTTATCCCAGTTTCCACCAAAAATAGTTACATTCTTACTGTTAGAATCTAACCATTGAATACAATTTTGAAGTATAATATTTTTTTGTATATAAAGTATCATTTCATAATCACGTTTATTTTCATAATCCATCTCATTCATATATTCTAGAATCTTTTGTAAACTTATCGTTTCAGTATTGATCTTTTTGGAGAATATCCTTACCATCTCTTGAAAAAGAATATAGTCATTGAGATTAAAATAACTAGCAAAGATTGAAAGCTTATATTTTTTTGTTTTAGATTTTGATTCATGTTTTTCAAATTGAATAATTGGGTTTATTTTATTGACTAATATTTTTTTACTTGTAAGTAGTTTATTAATATATTGGTTTTGTGAAATTAAAATATCTTTTTGTCTAATATCGTCTTTTTTAATAGATTTTAATAATGGAATAAATCCATTAATAATACTTATTTGAAATGTATCGTCTGGAACTATCTTTGGTTTGTAATCATTTATAAATATAATCACATTTGGTTTGATAGTATGAAGTTTCTCTAATATAAAATTGGTTTTCAAATGATTGATTAACAACTTTTTTGAACCAGGCTCTGTTAATATAGTTATTGAATGGCCCAAGTTTTTAAGTGATTTTTTCAGTTGTTTTGCATATTCATAATCATACCCCAATGTTCTAGATACAATAATGACAAAGTTAATACACTCTTTATTGAATAAAGGAGAATCTTGAGATTTTATTTTTTCTAATAAGTGCTCATTTTTCTTCATTTCTTCATTTCTTATTTCTTTAAATAAGCTAAGTAAGATGTTTTTATAGTTAACTTGTAATTCATCATCTGTATAGGTACTTTTATTAAAGTCTATATATTCAGGCAGTCTATAGCTATTGTGATTGAAAAATTCCTTAATATTTTCAATAGGCATTTGAATCATATTTTTTGGTACATTTTTAATTTTTTTGCCACTGTAGTAACACAGCTGCGTGCCCAATCCATTATATAGTTTTACTTTATTTTGTCGTCGCGCAGCTTTTAGTGCTAATTTCGGATTTATAAAATATGTATCGTAGTGTTCACTCATACTAACCTCTTGTTTCTATTTAAAATCTTTATTATTCTATCTTGTGTATCCTTAAACACAGAAAAATTCATATGAATTATAATGAAGCCCTAAAATAGAACTACAAAATTCTAGGATAACTTGTCTTGATTTTTAATAGCAGTTAACAGAAAATAACCGAATAAATAGAAACTATTAGATATAATGAATACAATTATTAATAAGAACCAATACCAAGAAAAAATATAAATGCAATTAAGTTTTTTTGACTATGCAATGAAATATCAATGTGCTAAAAAGAGTATAATATTTTAGTGATAAATCATTGTGCATTAAAAATAAACTCCACTTATTCAGAGGGCTTACTTAGCATAATTTATTAAAAATGTATTGTGTTTAATTTAGAACTTAGAAATATTGAACAATTAAGTCTAATAGAATTTATTGTATTTTGAAGAGTTAGGTAAAAATAAAAGAAGGATGAGATTTTGCCAAATAAAACTATTATTATGTGTCATAGTATTGAGAGTAATGAAATTCCGGCAGTGACGGGAAGTTTTCCAATTAAAATGGAAAGATTTAAGAATCAATTGCTAACGTTAAAAGAGTTGGGATATGAATTTGACTATATCTCAAATTTACATAAGAAAAATAAAGATAATCGAAAGTTAGTGTATATTACAGGTGATGATGGAACAATTGATTGGACAAGAAATGCACTTCCTTGGTGTGAAGAAAATAAAATTCCAACACATACAGGTATAATTACAGGACCTTTTGAAAAAGAGGCTATTTATCCTCTAACTCATCTTATTCAGATTATTTTAATAACACGAAACCCCACTCAACTAGAAAAATTATCAGAAAATTTACAAGCAAACTTTTTAACAAAAGATCAAGTCGATTATATAGATAAACTCTACTTTTATGAAGAACTAGAATACAGACGAATTATTAAAGGCGCATTTAATCTTATATTAGATAAAAATGAAGCTTATAATTTAATTGGTAAATTTTCTAATAACGAAGAAGAACTTCTTAAGAGCAGGTTTGAGAAAATAGATTATTATAAACAGTTTGAATACGTTGAGGTTGGTGTACATACAAGAAGTCATTGGGCATTAGGAAAAGAAAAGGATGATTATATAACAAATGAAATAGAAGAATCTAAAAATTTTCTTCTAAAAAATGAGTTAACACCAACTGACTATTTTGTATCTCCAATGAAGCCAAGATATGGTGCTTCTTTAGAAGATATATCTGATGATTTAAAAAAATTAGGATATAAAGGAATTTTGGATTCTAATCCAGGAATATGGGATAATACTAGTTTTATTATCCCAAGAATTGATGTAATAAATGTAGAGGAGTTTTTCAATTTTAAGAAATGATTTTAATTTTCTAAAATTTTTTGATTACTAATTTTAAATAAAGTTATTATTTATTTTTATAACCTTGAAAAATACTTGATAATTTATTTAAAATCATATCTTTATTTTCTTTTGCTCCTATATATGGATGATTTACTACAGATGAACAAACCAGATAAAAAAAAGATTCTTTTAATAAGTTTTCTTCCATTCTATTATTTATGTAAAAGGGCATATTTGCTTTAGAAATTAGAAAGAAATATTTTTGTACTAACCTAATATATGTATTTAAAAATATAAATATTCTTTTTTCATCATTTTTTGGATTTGATAATTCTATAGACTCACAAATTGCATCTCGTAATGCTAAGAATTGATTTATTCTTTCCCCATACCCATAAAGCCCTATATGTTTTCCCGCAACATTGGAAGTGCCATTTTCAATTAACGTCTCTTCTGCTTCTCTTTCCCAGACTGTTGCTTTTGAACTTGTCATAACATCAAACATAGATGATACTAACAAGTCTAAATAAATATGAGGGTAATTTTTATGTGATGAGATATTTCTATCAAATACTTCTAGTATATTTGTTTTTTTAATAGCTTTAAGATTATAAACTATTCCTGAAATATAGTTCCCCAGAAAACTGAAGTTAAATAAAGCTTCTTCTCCAGCATTAAATAATTTATCATCATAAATAGTACTATTACCTGCTACTTTTAAGTCTTTATACGGAGCAATTGATGGTCTACATGCTCCAAGATTTTTTGACTGTTTAATATCAATAATCAGTTTTTCTAAATTAGCAGTATTTATAAAATCCTCATCACTTAATACAACTATATATTTTGACTTTGCATAAGTAAAACATGCTCTGAAATTTCCATAAAACTGTAAGTTCTTATCATGTTTTTTATAAAAAAGTTGTTTATGAGATTTAGATAATTTTTTTATTTTTTTATAATACTCTTTACCTTTTTTAGAATGATTGTCTAAGACCCATACACACCAAGTATCTTTTATATTGTTTAATAGGTTTTCTACATTTTCTAATGCTCTTATCCCTCGATTATATGTAATAATACATATAGATAGTTCGTATTTCATAAATTTCCCTTATCTACTAGTTTCATATCTAAATAAACTCTTTAATCTTTTTTATCATATATTGAATTGCTTCATCTCCCATTCCTGGGTACAAGCCAACCCAAAAACTATCATTCATAATCTTATTTGTATTTGGAAGATCCCCAATTACTCTATAATCTTTATTAAGTTCTAATGAATCAAACATAGGTTGTTTTATCATATTTCCAGCAAATAAATTTCTAGTTTGGATATTATTATTTTCAAGATATTTAACTATATCATTTCTTGTGAATTTTGCTTTATTTGTAAGTGTCATCATGAACCCAAACCAACTTGGATCTGAATTTACTTGAGGTTTAACTAACTGTAACTCATCTATATCTTTTAATCCATTAAAAAGTTTTTTGTGGTTTGCTTTTCTTTTTTGTACAAATTTAGGAAGTTTTTCAAGTTGTGCACATCCAACAGCTGCTTGCATATCTGAAATTTTTAGATTAAATCCAAAATGAGAATATGTATATTTATGATCATAACCTTTGGGTAATGCACTAAATGTTTGTGAAAATCTTGCATTACATGTATTGTCAACACCACTTTCACACCAACAATCCCTTCCCCAATCTCGTAGGCTTAACATTATTTTTTTTAAGAGTTTATTGTTAGTATAAGTAGCACCTCCTTCACCTGTAGTCATGTGATGTGGAGGGTAAAAAGAACTTGTGCCAATATCACCCCAAGTCCCAGTTGGTTTCCCCTCGTAAAGTGATCCCAATGCATCGCAGTTATCCTCTATTAGCCATAAATTATGTTTATCACAAAATTCTTTTACAACCTTCAAATTAAAAGGGTTACCTAGTGTATGCGCTATCATAATTGCCTTAGTTTTTGAAGATAATGCTTTTTCTAATTCCCTAATATCTATATTTACATGAGTTAATTCCATGTCAACAAATACTGGGACTGCTCCATATTGGACTATAGGAGCAACAGTTGTTGGAAAACCTGCTGCAACAGTTATAACCTCATCTCCTCTTTTAACTTGTCTATCTTTTAACAAAGGAGATGTCAAAGAATAAAAAGCAAGTAAATTAGCAGAAGAGCCAGAGTTAACTAAAAAAGTCCATTTTACTTTTAAGTACTCTGAAAGTTCTTTTTCAAACCTCTTTGAATAGCTCCCATATGTAAGCCAAAAATCCAACGAGCTGTCTATCAGATATTGCATTTCTACTTCATCAAAAACACGACCTGCATAATTTACTCTGCTTTGTCCTTCGACAAATTTTTTTGATTGTTGTGTTTTATGTACTAATTCATAGTATTCTTTTGTTTTTTGTAAAATTTCTTGTTTTAACTGCTCTTCTTTTGTCATTTGACATCTTCTCCTAATGAGTTTATGATAGCTTCTTCTAAAGAATATTTTTGTTTCCAATTAGGTATTTTTTTACCATTTTGATAAGGAACCATCACTTCTCTTTTTTTATAAAGTTTTCCTCCCCAATCTATATTTAATTGTTTTTTCGAAACTTTTATAAATAAATATGATAACTCTTTTAAAGTCATTCTCTGATTAGAACTTACTACAAAACTTTTATTATTATATTTCTCTATGTTTGGTTTTTGTAAATTTTCTATCATTATAACAAAAGCATTTAAGATATCATCAATATAACTAATATCAATAATTTGTTCACCTTTTGACATTTCTAATGTTTTCCCAGATTTAGAGTATTCATTCCAAAGGTTAAAAATTTTTGGTCTTGTATCATTTGGACCAAAGGTATCATTTAATTTTATTGTAGTAACTACCATGTTTGTAGTCTCAGTATAGTATTTAGCAATATTTTGAAATGCTTCTTTTGTTGCAGCATAAAGATTCACTGGATTATAATCATCATTTTGATAATTTTGCCAAAATGTACCTGTATTTATAAACCATTTGATATTATTTTTTTTACATGCTTCCAATAAAAATGTCCCATATTTTATATTACTATCCATAATTTCATCAATATCTTTTATATCGTGGGATATAATAACATTTGATGCAAAATGAACGATGCCTGCAATTTTACTTTCTTTAACAATAAAATCTATTTCTTCAAATGTTTTATAGTGTTTTATTATACAGTTTAGAGATTCTAACTTTGATACATCACTTGTGTGTCTCACTAATACAACAATATCATACATACTATTGTATTTTTTTACAAATTCTCTTCCTATATAACCTGTTGCACCAGTAACCAAGATAGTCATTAATTTACTGTCCATTCTATTTTTTTAGCTTTTGCATCAAATATATAACTGTTTAAATCTTCACTTGTATTAATTTGGTCTTCTTCATAGTAAGCTTTATACCACTTTACTGTCTTGTCTACAGTAATATTACTATCCCATACGTCTTTCCATTTTAGTAAAATATGTGCTTTTGTACAATCAAGTTTTAATAAATTTGCTTCATGAGGTAAATTGGAATCAGTATTAATTTCATATTCTATTTTATCCCAATGTTTTTTTACATTAGAAATAACTTCTAATACATTAATATTTTCTTTATCACTTGGACCAAAATTCCAAGCACCTGAAAACTCAATTTTTTCTTCAAGAAGCTTTTGTCCTATATGTAAATAACCACTCAATGACTCTAGTACATGTTGCCAAGGTCTTGTGGCATATGGGTTTCTTATACTCACTTTTTTATTTTGTGAAACTGAAATCATTATATCTGGAATAAGTCTATCTTTAGCCCAATCTCCACCACCAATAACATTTCCAGCACGACAAGATGCCAAAATTGTATTATGAGTTTTTTTATATTTGCTTTTATTAAAATATGAATTTCGATATGAAGAAGTTAAAAGTTCTGCACAACCTTTTGACGAACTATAAGGATCATATCCCCCCATAGGATCATTTTCCCTATAACCCCATACCCATTCTTTATTTTTATATGCTTTGTCACTTGTGATATTTACAATTGCATTTACATTATTTTTTCTACAAGCTTCAAAAACTTTTAGAGTTCCCATAACATTAGTTTCATACGTTTCAATTGGATTTGAATATGAAGACCTTACTAGTGGTTGAGCGGCTAGATGAAAAACTATATTAGGTTTATATGTTTTAAATGTTTGATTTAATTTATCCAAATCTCTAATATCACCAATAATTGAGACCATATCAAAGTTTAAGTATTTAATATGATTTGGTTCAGTGGGTGATTCTAAAGAATAGCCAATTACTTTAGCTCCCATTTGAGAAAGCCAATATACAAGCCAAGAACCTTTAAACCCAGTGTGCCCTGTGACTAATACAGTTTTGCCTTTATATATTCCAGAAAAAAGACTTTCCATTACCAAACTTTCCAAGGTGCTTTATTTTTATCCCAGAGTTCATTTAAATCATTTTTATCTTTTAAAGTATCCATTGGTTTCCAAAATCCATCATATTTATAAGTAAAAATTTCATTATCCCGTGCAAGATTGACTAAAGGTGATTGTTCAAAAATAGTACTATCGCCTTGGGTAATATAATCAAATACTTTTGGTTCACATACAAAAAATCCAGCATTTATCCAATTTCCATCACCTTTTGGTTTCTCTTTAAATTCACATACTTGATTATTGTCAGTGATATTTAAAGCACCAAATCTTCCTTCTGGTTGAATTGATGTCATCGTAATAGCTTTTCCGTGAGACTTATGATATTCAATAAGTTTATTTATATCTAGGTCACTAACTCCATCACCATAAGTTAATAAAAAAGGTTCATTCCCTACAAAACTTTGCGCTCTTTTTATTCTACCACCTGTCATACTATGATGTCCGGTATCAAGAAGTGTAACTTTCCATGGTTCACTGGAGTTATTTAGGACCTCTATTTTCCCATTATTCATATCAATAGTGACATCACTATGATGTAGAAAATAATTTGTAAAGTACTCTTTGATATAGTGCCCTTTATAACCCAGTAAGATTACAAATTCATTAAATCCATATTTTGAGTAAATTTTCATAATATGCCATAGAATTGGTTTTCCACCAATTTCTATCATTGGTTTTGGTCTCATATCAGTTTCTTCACTAAGTCTTGTTCCTAATCCACCTGCTAATATAAGTACTTTCATAAAAACCCTTTAATTATATTTATATAATACTACCTTATTTATATTAAATCTTTAGAAAACTAACTTTAATTCGTATTGAGAATTTAAAATTATATTAGTGTTAATATATCTTTGGTAAAACTTTAAAGAATTACTTATTGAAGTTAGTGTAATATATCAATAAACTAGGTATAAAAAGGAATAATTAATGAATAACCTTGAAAGATATGAAAGTGTATTTACAGTTACTTTAGATATTGAGAAAAATAATTTGACAGATAAATTAGAATATAATTCAATTGAAGAATGGGATTCAGTAGGTCATATGTCTTTAATTGCTTCATTAGAAGAAGAATTTTCAGTTACATTAGAAATGGACGATATTATAGATTTTAGTTCATATGAAAAAGGTAAAGAAATACTGAAAAAATATAATATAGAAATATAGAAGATAGGGATACCATGGATTTTTATAAAAATTTTGAGAGATATGAAAACAACCTTGCCTTTATATCTGAAAATTCCCAAAAATATTTTTATTCAGATTTAATTAGCTTTAGAAATGAGATATTAAAAAAGATAGAAAATAGGAATCTGATATTTCATTTGACTAGTAATTGTTATGATTCTATTGCTGGCTATCTTTCTTTTTTAAACACCAATAATGTTCCTCTACTGGTGGACATTAGTATTGAAAAAGAGTTTTTATCAAATTTATTAGATAACTATAAACCAAAATTTATCTATATTCCAAAAAGTAAAATAGATTTAATTGAAGAAAAAAATATAATCTACGAAAATTCAAAATATTATTTAATCCAAACATCTTATAAAATCGACTATAAATTGAAAAAAGAACTAGGCTTGCTTTTATCTACATCAGGGAGTACAGGTATCCCCAAATTTGTTAAACTCACATATGATAATATAAATTCAAATGCAACATCGATTGCGCAGTACCTCAATATAAAAAAAGAACATAAAGCTATTTCCTCTATGCCTACTAACTACTCATTTATGCTCTCAATTATCAATTCCCATATTTTAAAAGGATCAAGTATAATTTTAACTGAGTATACAGTATTTGACAAAGCTTTTTGGAAACTATTAAATGAAGAAAAAGCAACAACACTTTCTGGAGTTCCATATACTTTTGAAATGTTGAAAAAACTAAGATTTGAAAATATTGATCTTCCATATATTAAATATATTACTCAAGCGGGTGGTAAACTAAAAGATGATTTAGTTAATTATTATGCCAAAAGTTCAAAAGAAAAAAACATTAAATTTATTATCATGTATGGACAAACAGAAGCTAGTGCGAGAATGTCTTATTTACCTTGGGAAAAACTTGAAGACAAAATAGGAAGTATTGGGATAGCAATTCCAATGGGTAAGTTTCATATAGAAGATGAAAATGGCAAAGAAATCGAGCAATCTAATATAGAAGGTGAATTAGTTTACACGGGACCTAACGTAGGGTTAGGATATGCTTTAAATTGTTATGATCTCAATAAAGAAGATGAAAATAAGGGTAGTTTAAAAACAGGAGATATTGCAAAAAAAGATGATGATGGGTTTTTTTATATTACAGGTAGGAAAAAGAGGTTTTTAAAGCTATTTGGAAACCGAATAAATATAGACCATATTGAACAAATTCTTCAAAAAAATGGATATTCTTGTACTTGTGTAGGTATTGATGATAAACTTTCAATTTTTAGTACTGAGAAGTACAATTCAAAACAAATCATTGAAACTATTTCTAAACTCATAAAAATACATAAAACTGGTTTTGAGTATTTTCATGTAACTCATATTCCGAGAAGTGAATCAGGTAAAATTAGATATCAAGAGCTATATGAGTTAAAAGGTACAAAATAGTGTTTGAGATTGAAGACTTGTTAGATATACCACCTTTTAGTCTAAAAAAAGAGGAAAAGAATAAATTACTAAAAAATATTTTTAATACATTAACATCTCTTCATTATAAAAAGTGTATTCAATACCAATATATTTTATCTTCACTCAACTATTCACCTAATAAAACCTATGAAATTGAGAAATTACCTTATATTCCAGTAAGATTATTTAAAGATTATGAACTGTTAAGTATCGATAAGGATGACATTATTAAAACAATGACATCTTCTGGAACATCAGGACAAGAAGTATCAAAAATATTCCTAGATAAGCAAACCTCAACAAATCAAGTTAAAGTTCTTTCAAAAATATTTGGGGAATTTATAGGTCCAAAAAGATTACCTATGCTTATACTTGATAGTAAATCTGTTTTAAAAGATAGAAATCTATTTTCGGCAAGAGGTGCTGGAATTTTAGGATTTTCAATGTTTGGGAAAAATCATACTTATGCTTTTGATGAAGATATGAATATCAATTTTTCCGAAATAGAGGTTTTTTTGGATAAACATAAAGATGAAAATATTTTAATCTTTGGGTTTACATTTATAGTTTGGGATTTATTTTATAAAAAAATTTTAAATTCAAATGCAAAAATTGATTTAAAAAAAGGTATTCTAATCCATGGAGGTGGATGGAAAAAATTGATTGAACAATCAGTTTCTGATGAAATATTTAAATCATCATTAAAAAAACTTTGTAATCTAGAAAAAATCTACAACTACTATGGAATGGTCGAACAAACTGGTTCTATATTCATCCAGTGTGAAGAGGGACATCTTCATTGTTCAAACTATTCAGACGTTATAATTAGAAATAGTGACTTTTCAATTGCTAAAACAAATCAAAGAGGAATTATTCAAGTACTATCAATATTACCAAAAAGTTATCCAGGACATAGTTTATTAACAGAAGATGAAGGTGAACTATTAGGAGAGGATGATTGTCTTTGTGGAAGAAATGGCAAATATTTTAAAGTCCATGGAAGAATAAAAAAGGCGGAAATAAGGGGTTGCAGTGATACTTTTACCAAATAATCAAAAAATCACATACCTCTTAGGGTCCAACGATATTTCTATAAATTGTTTCGAACCATACAGTGTTTTATCTATAGAATTCCTAGATGAATTCTCAAAAATTATTTTAGGGAACAGATCTTTCAAAAAATATTCTGACCTTATGACTTTTGCTTTTTGGTGTAGAAAAAGTAATATAGAAACTCTTAAAAGAAAACACAATATTGAAAAAAATAGATTAGGATTAGGTCTTGTATTTCATATTGCTCCGTCAAATATCCCTATAAACTTTGTTATTTCGTACGTTTATGGTTTACTATCAGGAAATAGTAACATTATAAGGGTCTCATCAAAATATTTTGAACAAACTTCAATTATTATTTCTACAATAAAAGATATATTTTCAAATACAAAATATAAAGAAATTAAAGAATCCACTCAGTTTGTCTCTTACGAAAGAGATGATAAAATCACTTCTGAGTTCTCAAAAATAGCTCAAGGAAGAATTATCTGGGGAGGAGATGTTACAATTAATAATATCAAAAGTCTACCTTCCCCCGCCAAATCTATTGATATAGCTTTTTCAGATAGATATTCAATGGCTATATTAAACGCGGAGGAGATTCTTAAACTTGATAAAACCTCTTTGTCAAAACTAACACTTGACTTTTATAACGACACTTTACTCATGAATCAAAATGCTTGTTCTTCACCACATTTGATTTTATGGAATGGACAAAAACAAGAGGAAGCAAAAAAAGCATTTTGGAATGAGTTTATAAATATAGTACGTAATAAATATACATTCTCAGAAGTTATTAGTATTGATAAGTATACTAAATTTTGTCAAACAACAATTAATAAAAAAGGTCAACAAAAAATTGACAACTATCAAAATATAATTTATTGCGTTCAATTAACGAGTATTGATAAAAATGTAACAAATTTGAGGGGTGAAGGTGGTTATTTTTATGAATACTCTATTGAAAATTTTGAGAAAATCACCCCTGTAATTACAAATAAAATACAAACCTTATGTTATTTTGGAGTTAATTCAAAAGAGCTAAGTAATTATGTTTTAAAAAATCGTCTTCAAGGAATTGATAGAATAGTCCCAGTTGGAAGAGCACTTGAAATTAGTGTTATATGGGATGGGTACGATATTATACGAACTTTATCTAGATTGATAGATGTAATTTAAACTATAAAAGAAAAAAAGAAAAAAAGGAAAAAAATGGAAGGTTTCAGCCTAAATTATTTAGAACTACAAGAGTACCAACAAAATAGATACCCATATCTTATGATTGATTTTGTTGATGAAGTTATTCCTGGTAAAAGTGCAAATGGTTATAAAAATTTAACGTGGAATGAATGGTTTTTCCCTGCGCATTTTCCTGATGCTCCAAATATGCCAGGTGCATTACAATTAGAAGCGTTAGCACAAATGTTAACAATTGCAATTACGACATTACCTGGGAACAAAGGAAAAACTACACGATTTATCAAAAGTGTTTTAAACTTTAAAAAAGAGATTGTTCCAGGAGATAAACTAATTATTGAAACAGAAGTTACTTTTTGGAGTAGAGGTATGTTTAAAGGTATAGGAAGAGGAATTACAAATGGAGAAATAGCTTGTGAAGCGGAAATGACAATTTGTATTCCAGATATACTAGAACAGTATCTTCCAAATAAAAACAATTCTTAAAAAAGGTCATATTGCATGCGTGTTGCAGATTACATAATTGAAAAGCTATACCAAAAACATATTCATCATATTTTTATGGTAACCGGACGTGGAGCACTATTTCTTACAGATGCAGTTGCTGCACATAAACAAATGATTGCTATTTCCGTGCATCATGAACAGTCTGCAGCTTTTGCTGCTATTTCTTACTCAAATTGTAATGAAAAACTTGGAGCATGCTTAGTTTCTACTGGTTGTGCTAGTACAAATACAATAACAGGTGTTTTAAATGCTTGGCAAGATGCAATTCCATGTATTTTTATTTCTGGACAAAATAAATTAAAAGAAACCACTAGATATACAAAAATCCCTATAAGAACATACGGACAGCAAGAAGCGGATATTGTCTCACTTGTTGAGCCTATTACTAAATATGCTGCAATGATAACAGACCCTAAAAAGGTTGTTTATGAACTTGAAAAAGCAATTTATTTAGCACAAGAAGGAAGAAAAGGACCTGTATGGATTGATGTTCCTTTAGATATACAAAATATGAGAATCAACCCTGAAGACCTAGAATCTTATACCCACCCAAAAGAAAGTATCAAAAGCTCTTCAAATGAAGATATTGATTATGTTCTAGAAAAGTTAAATAATTCGAAAAGACCCGCTATACTAATAGGGTCTGGAGTCAGAGCTTCAAACAGTATTGATGAATTAATTGATTTTGTAGAAAAGAATAAAATCCCTTTAACTTATTCCGCATCTGCAACAGATGTATACGGACTAGACAATCCCTTATCATTTGGATCAGTTGGAACTATGGGATGTACAAGAGTAGGAAACTTCACCGTACAAAACTCCGATTTTCTGCTAGTATTAGGTTCAAGGTTATCATCAATGACAGTAGGTGAAAAAAATAAATTTGCAAGAGATGCAAAAGTTATTATTGTCGATATTGATGAAATTGAACATTCAAAAGACACGGTAAACATCGATAAGTTAATTATATCTGATATAAAAGAATTTATCAAAAACTTATCAAAAAAGGTGATCAGAAATACAGACAAAAAATGGATTGAAAAGTGTAATAATTGGAAAAAAATATTTCCAATATGTGAAGAGCAACATGATTCAAAAGATAAAATAGACCTATACCAATTAGCAGATGTATTTTCAAATGTATTACCGCCTAATTCATCACTTCACACAGATTCAGGACTGATTGAACTTATTCTGCCAACAAATATAAGGTTTAAAAAACACCAAAGACTAATTCACCCATTTTCTCAGGGTTCAATGGGAGCTGTATTACCAAGTTTAATTGGAGCGTACTATACAAATGTTGATGTACCCATTATAGCTGTAGTAGGAGATGGTTCGATTATGATGAATTTACAAGAATTGGAGACTATTCGATACAACAAAATCCCTGCAAAAATATTTGTAGTCAATAATAATGCATATTCTGTCATAAGAAAACGGCAAAATGAAATGTTTAGATCAAGAACAATAGGAACAGATTCTCAAAATGGAGTAGGATGTCCTGATTTTGAAAAAGTAGCAAATACCTTTGATTTTATATATATAAAAATTGAAACTGCAAAAAAATTAGAAGAGCAGGTAAATGCCGTTCTTAATACTGATGGATTTGTTTTATGTGAAATCATGGGCTTAGAAAATCAGAACTATATAAGTTGTGGTCATGCTAAAAATCAAAATGGTAAAATTGTTGCAAGACCAATAGAAGATCAATCCCCCTACTTAGATAGAGAATTGCTTTTATCAGAAATGATTGTCCAACCAATAGATCAATAAAATAGGAAAAACTTTATGGCAAAAATAAATTTTAAAAACTCAATAGAAATAAGTGATTTTGGTAAACCATATTTTGTAGCAGAAATGAATACAAGTCATTTTGGTAATATTGAAACAGCAAAAAAGATGATTGAAGAAGCAAAAAATTCTAATTGTAATTGTGTTAAGTTTCAATCTTGGACAACAGATACTTTATATTCGAAATCATACTACGTAAAAAACCCTATTGCTAAACGTTTTGTAAAAGGATTCTCTTTTTCAGAAGAACAGTTAGCAGAGCTTGCTCTGTATTGTAAAAAAATAGGTATTGATTTCTCTTCGACACCTTATTCAAAACTAGAAGTTGACTTTCTTATAAATAAATGTAACGTCCCTTTTATAAAGATTGCTTCAATGGATTTGACCAATCACCCGTTTATACAGTATATTGCCCAAACAGGCACTCCAATTGTTCTATCAACAGGAATGGGAGAAATAGATGAAATAAGAAGTGCAATAAATATAATTGAAGAAACTGGGAATAAAAATATTTGTTTATTACATTGTATCTCCATTTATCCTCCGGAATTATCTACTATTAGGTTAAATAATATACTTGGATTAAGAGAAGAATTCCTTAATTACCCAATAGGGTTTTCAGATCACTCATTGGGAATTGAAATACCAACTGCTGCCATTGCTTTGGGTGCTTGTCTAATTGAAAAACATTTTACTTTAGACAAAACAAAAATAGGTATGGATAATCAGATTGCATTAGAACCTGATGAAATGACTCAAATGGTTAAGAACTGTAATAGTGTTCACTTAGCATTAGGAGATACAAAGAAAATTGTTTTAGAAGCGGAATTAAATAAACGAAAAGTAATGAGACGAAGTATTATTACTTCTAGGTATTTGAAGGTAGGAACAATATTAAAAGAAGATGATTTAGACGCGAAGAGACCTGGTGATGGCATTTCACCTGATAAAATCAAGGATCTCATTGGAAAAGTTTTGTTAAAAGATATTGAAGAAGATACTATTATTTCTGAAGATGATTTTAAATAATAACTAAAAATAAGGATAAAAATGGCAATTACAATTTCGCAAGCAACAATTGAAGATACAGTCAGTATTATGAAGTTTATAGATGATTTTTGGAAAAAAAATCATATTTTAGCACAAAATGAAGAATTCTTTTTATACGAATTTCAGGAAGGAACTAATCTCAATATTATTATTGCTAAAGAGTCTGATAACAATGAAATTGTAGGCTTTTTAGGTTACTTTTATTATAACAGTAATGCCCTCCCTAATATGGCTGGTTCAATATGGAAAATACATCCTGAAATTGAAGACCAACTCATAGGAATAAAAATAAGAAACTTTTTTGTTAAAAATATTCAACATGATTTCTTCGCAACTCCAGGCCCAGGACCTCATATGAAGCCAGTTTACAAAATTCTTAGAATGAGTTGGCAGAGAATGGAACAGTTTTATATTGCAAACAATAATATTGAAAAATTCAAGCTTATCAAAAATCCTAAAATTAGAAAATTCGACAAAACTTATACAAAAAATATAAGTATAGAAAAAATATCAACTATTCTAGATATAAAGGATTATATTTTTGATGAAGAAATTGTACCTTTAAAAGACAAAAATTATATAAACAAAAGATACTTGAATCATCCTATATATAAATATGACGTATTTGTTGTGAAACAAGGTACTAAAATTATGAATATCTTTGTAGGAAGAAAAGTTAATTTCCAAGTAACACAAGCTTATAGACTAGTAGATTTTATTGGAGATACTAACTTAGTAAAAGATATTGGAACTTTTCTTTATGACTTTATACATTTCAATAACTTTGAATATATTGATTTTATAGCTCATGGATATGATGCAAACAGTTTATATGATGCTGGATTTGAAAAACTAGACTTGGATAGTGATAAAACAATTGTTCCAAATTATTTTGAACCATTTGTTCAAAAAAATGTTCCTATTTACTGTGTAGCAGATAAAACGGATAAAATTTATAGGCAACATAAAGCTGATGGAGATATGGATAGGCCAAGTAGTGTATAAAAAAAGTATTATAATATCCGGGGAAATAAAATCAACTTATTTGGTTAGTAATTCAATTGATATTGTATAAATAATAAAAGGTACACAAAATATGATTCAAAAAAAACTGCTGTTTATTTAAATGTCAAGTGAACCTTGTTTGTAAACAGTGGAAGTTGCGCAAATCTTCTTGCTATGAGTGATGCGGAAATGGAATATATACTTAAAAAGATTATTGAATTTATGTTGATGTCTTAAAAACAGTAACGTATGTTCTAAAATATATTGATTCATCTATAAGGACATTTATGGAGTATACCCAAGACCAAATACAAACTTTGCAAAATGCAATGCATAGCATGTATGAAGACAATTTAGAATTTTTTAAAATTTATAATAAAAAGACATATGACAAAATTATTGACTTAGATGAAAAAATCAATTTGGGACAATATGATACTCGATATGAATTAGAATTTATAGATAACAGCTTTAATATTTATGATTGCATAAAAAAAGAATTTTTATATGAAAAGAATTTGGATGAATATACTATCGATATATTAAAAGAACTCGACTATTCAAATAAAGGGAGTCTTTCTAATCTTATTAATAATATTTATACTGAAGATAATGTCGCTGAGTTGAGAATGTTTAATAATGATATTCAAACAAAATCTTATAAACAACTGATAAGGGATATCCGTAATTTTAAAGAGCTATTACATAATCCTAAAATAAATAGAGATACAAATATGAAATATATACCTTCTTTTGTTTTTTTTGGAACATTATTGGGAAAACATTTATATCCAATTAACCAAAAATTTAAAAGTAAATCTTATTTAATCGTAGAGCCTAATATTGAAATCTTCAGACTTTCTTTATTTATTACAGAGTATAAGCTCTTATCTCAAGAATCAAAAATATTTTTTTCAATAGGGCAAAGTGATTATGAAATGGTGAAGGAAATTGGACCATTTCTTTTGTATGATTCCCTTGAAAATTATATATATAAATACTACTCAACATCTTATCATGATAAGCAGATATTTAATAATTTTACCTTAGCATTACAAAATACGTCACCCTTTGCATTTGATTATTATAGACAAATGCATTATGTAAAAGAGTCTATTTCCAGGATTAATAAATATCCTGTATTAGTTGAAAACAAAAAAATATCAGATATTCAAGACTTACCTATTTTAGTGTTAAGTCCTGGGCCTTCATTGAGGAAAAATTTTAAGTGGCTTAAAAAGAATAAAGATAAATTTATTACAATCGCGTTTGGTGCTACAGTCAAAGCCTTGCATGAAGCTGGTATAATCCCTGATATAATTACTTCAGTTGATGCTTCAACGCTTATTATGAAGCAATTTCCTCCTGAGTGTAAAAAAACATATCAAAACTCCATTGCATTGTTATCGACAGACTCGCATGAGGATATGTTTAGCTTGTTTAAGGAAGAGAATATATTTATCTTTGAAGCAAATTTCAAGTTAAAAGAGAAAGGTCTTAAAGAATCACCAGCTCTAACTGTGGGTGATAACTCTTTGCATATATTGTTATCAATGGGATTTAAAAATATATTTATGTTAGGAGTAGATTTATTCGTAGATATAGATTCAGGAACTTCTTATGATAAATCACATGTAAACTCAAAAACAAAATACAATGTACATTATTTAAAAAAGAATATTAAAAAAATAAGTGAAGAAATTGATGTTGCCGATAACTATATAAAAATAAATTCAAATTTAGGAAATAAAATATTATATGCAAATCAGTTTTTTTTAAAAATTATTGAAAGTTATAGCGTCATTGCCCAATCACATAAAATGAATTATGACTTTAACGTATTCAATTTGTCTGATGGTGCCCGGATCCCAAATATACAACCTTTAAATCCTCGAGATATTGAGTTACCCGATATAAAAGAGAAAAAAACCAAGAAGCTTTTAAATAAATTTTTCCAAATTAAATCAAAAAATAAATTTTCTAAGAGTGAAAAGAATAAAATGAAAATTGAAATTGAATTTATAAATGAATTAATAGCTTATGTAAAATATATTAAAAAGATGCCTTTAACAGAGGATAAAGAATTTTATGATTTAAGAAAAGAGTATGCTATAAAAATAGTAAAATATAAATCATATTCCAGCTTAACAAGGTCGCTACTTTCAACCCATATTAAAGTGATTGATAACTATATCAACTTTGTTTTTAATGATGAAAATTTTACTTACTCCAAAAACGAACTTTCAAAACTCAAAACTCAATGGTGTAAACAAATGAACTTAATATTGGAAAAGTATAAAAAGATATTAAAAAAAACCCAAGACTAAAAAGACTTGGGTTTAAACTATTGTAATAGTCTTAAGATATTTCGAGGAAACGAGTATCACTATTTAATAGCTTTAACGATTACTGAAGTAATCTTAACACGTTTTGTTGAACAGAGTTCGCTTGACTCATAGCATAAGTACCTGCTTGAGAGATAATGTTTTGTTTGTTAAAGTTTGCACTCTCACTAGCATAATCAACATCTCTAATTACAGATTCAGCAGCTTTAATATTTGTTTGCTGAGTCATCATGTTTCTCGTTGCAGACTCTAATTGATTTTGAGTAGAACCGAAGTCTGCTCTCCATCCATTTAGAGTACTTAATGCAGTATCAATATCG
>Ga0105358_10000409_pt1 | contig 21085 bp, 19 predicted proteins | sample GOMGulsemesocosm_5_FD_83509 | JGI IMG/M metagenome (GOLD analysis project Ga0105358, IMG submission 83509) | Methane-oxidizing microbial communities from mesocosms in the Gulf of Mexico - GOM15C Gulf of Mexico | ecosystem: Environmental > Aquatic > Marine > Cold seeps | place: Gulf of Mexico... | reverse complement strand
TTGCGGGTTTTCTGGGGGAATCTGAAGAAACTGAGCCACAAGGCTACTCCTAACTCTAATGATGATGCGCGACGTATTCGTACAAATTACGCTCAATTACTGTTTATGTTTATTCCGCTGTGGGTATATTTATGAATAGGTAAATTTCAATTTATACACCCAGCTCAACCTTGACTGTTGGCCGTTGAATATTCCAATCCTTCCAAACCGGGTCGGACCCTGGGGGCAAGCGGCTCGAGGATCCGAGCTCCTGCCAAGGATCCGGCTGATGAAAATCACTGCCGCACGAGGCCAACAAACCAAATTCGCTTGCTATTCGCACCATGTCCTCTGCTACACCTGGGGCCTGCTTACCGCTAACAACTTCAATAGCAACGCCGCCATACTCAGCAAAATCAGCGCACAAGGCGCGCAGCTTAGTGCGGGTTAATTTGTATTTATTAGGATGCGCCAGCACTGCCTGCCCACCACCCGCATGGATCCAATCAATTACCTCATCTAGGTCCGGCCAAATATTTTTAACATCACCAATTTTTCCGGCTCCAAGATACTTTTTAAAAGCCTGATTGCTTGATTTAACATGGCCTTGGTCGACTAAAAACTGAGCAAAATGTGGCCGACCTATAGCGGCCTCTGTTGCCAACTTTTTAACACCCTCTAAAGCGCCGGGAAAACCAGCCTTGGCCAGTTTTTTAGCGATTACTTCATTTCTCTCTGCCCGCCGCTGGGCCTGCCCTTCAATTACGGCAAGTAGATCAGGAGAATCGACGTTTAAACCCAAGCCCACAACGTGAACACCACGACTTCCCCACTGGCAAGAGAACTCAATACCATTAATGAGGTCCAAGCCGCACGCTTGTGCTGCGACCCTGGCTTCGGCCAATCCAGCAATAGAATCGTGGTCGGTTAATGCCAAAACATCCACACCTTTGCTTTTTGCTCTCGACACCAGCTCAGAAGGGCTTAAAATACCGTCTGAGCAAGTACTGTGGCAGTGGAGATCGTATATTAGTGCTGGTTCGTCCATAGTAGGCCAAGTAAATAATATGATTTAGTGCTAGCCGCGCTTGTAAGCGTACAAAAAACAAGCACTCAAGATTTGCACCGCTGGTTTATTAAGCTGTGTGCGATGCAATCAGGCGAACCATTTTAGGCGCAGACTGATAGCTCGAACATACGGTCGTTAAAAACGCGAAAACCGTGCAAATTAAAAACAACTGAATTGTTGCTATTGTAATCTATATCAACAAGTTAATGTGAATGTCCGTAAGAAAGCTAACTTATGCAAAACAAATCAACACCAAACGCTTCACAAACACCCGAAGTGGCACCGGCTCCGCTCGAAAGCAACCAGCAATCCATCAATCAATCCAACAACGATGAATTGGCCGAGCTTGCTCAAGCCCACGCTGAAAGCTCGGCCGATAACCGCCAAGCTCAAACCAATCACATAAGCCCCGACTCAATGACCAACACTGAAGATAGCAAACCCCAAAAAGCGAAACCCGAGAAAGAAAGTTTGTTGGCCAATTTATTACTCAATATAGTGATACCAACCTTAATATTGACCAAACTCAGTGGCGATGAGTATCTCGGCACCAAATTCTCCATCGTGGTTGCCCTAGCCTTTCCAATTATCTACGGCATTAAAGATTTCATTCGCGCCCACAAGGTAAATTTCTTTTCAGCCTTGGGCGTAATCAGCATCGTCCTAACCGGCGGCATGAGCCTACTAGAGCTACCCCCAGAGTACATTGCGATTAAAGAAGCTGCGATTCCAGGCCTACTAGGCTTAGCCACCCTATTTTCCCTGAAAACCAAAATGCCCCTGGTCAGAACATTCTTATACAACGATAAGTTTCTGAAGGTAGATGTCGTTAATGAGGCTTTAATACAACGTCAGCAGCAATCAGCATTTGATAAAGTAATGACCAATGCTTCATTCATGATTGCGGGCTCGTTTTTTCTATCCTCTGTGCTCAATTATATTTTGGCTAAAATGCTACTCGTGAGCCCACCGGGCAGTGTCGCCTTTAATGAAGAGCTCGGTAAGATGACGGCTCTTAGCTTTCCCGTTATCGCTGTGCCGGCCACATTAATCATGATGGGCACCCTGTTTTATGTTTTTCGCACTATCACCAAACTGACAGGTTTGAGTCTCGAAGACATTATTAACGAACAATAGATTATTAATAGTTAAGATTTTAAGGAAAACAATGTATTACGCTATAATCAGTGAAGACGTGGAAAACAGCCTCGCCATGCGCAAGAAATCACGCGCCGCCCACCTAGCTCGCTTGCAAGAATTAAAAACCCAAGGGCGCTTATTAGTGGCTGGACCCCACCCGGCAATAGACGCCAAAGATCCTGGTGAAGCGGGCTTTACCGGCAGCCTAGTTATTGCTGAGTTTCCATCACTTGTGGAAGCACAACAATGGGCCGACCTCGACCCCTATATCGAAGCTGGCGTCTATGAAAAGGTTGTGGTTAAACCTTATAATAAAGTTTTGCCATAAGAACAGCCAAACTAGAATTACACGAATAACACAAGCGCCCAAGAAAGCCTCATTTATAATGTGGCAGAGGTAGCTTTAATAAAATTCGCGCACATAAGCGCGGCTAGCAGAGATCAAAACATAGTGAAGACCCTATCAACACCAAGTTATTTTTCAAAACTACGCCTGCGTGCGACATTATTCGCTTGCACTGCTGGCATAGGGCTATCGCTTCTGAGCGGTATTAGCTTAGCGCAGACTATTTATATTTCTGACGTTCTTTATGTGCCGATGCGCAAGGGACCGAGCAATCAACATACGATTTTACATCGCGGTCTAAAAAGCGGTACCAAGCTAAAAAGAATTAAAACCGAAGGCAACTGGGTGCAAGCCAGCCTTGATGACGGAACCATTGGCTGGGTGCCAAAACAATATGTTGCTGAAAACGAAATTGCCGCACTCAAGCTCGATGCCGCCAACCGCAGCGCTGAGAGAAATGCCAGCCGTTATAAAACCGTTGCCGATCAACTTAAAGCACTCAAGGCTGAAAATACAACCTTAAAAGAGCAGCTTAGTAATTCAGAAAAAGGGGCTAGCACGCTCAACAGCGAGCTCAGCCAAATAAAACAAGTTTCGGCCAATGCCATTAAGCTTAACGGTAACTATCAGCAACTGGCCAAGGATCATCAAATTCTGCAAACGGATTTAGATGTCGCCAAAGCTGAGACCGAGCGGCTCAAAAGCGAAAGCAGCCAGAAGTGGTTTATGTACGGCGCCGGAGCAGTTTTACTGGGCGTTTTCATTGCCTTGCTCGCGCCAACCCTACGCCCAAAGAAACGCCATTCTGAATGGGGTTAAGCACCAGCACCACAATGAATTTATTAGAGAAATTGTCGATGAAGTTTTTAAGCACAACATTAAACACCGCCCTGCTCACGCTGCTAGTTGTTTTTAGTTCCATGGTCACGGCAGAGAAAAACCCTGAAGTTTTATTAAAAACAGATATGGGTGAGATTTATATCGAGCTATACCCAAAAGAAGCACCGGTTACGGTCGCCAATTTTTTAAAGTATGTAGACAATCACTTTTATGACGGCGTGATTTTTCACCGGGTTTTACCTGGATTTATGATACAGAGCGGCGGCTTCAGTTTCGATTATGTTGAAAAAGAGACTCGCGAGACGATTATCAACGAATCTGATAACGGCTTGGATAATAGCTGCGGCACGCTAGCGATGGCCCGCTTAGGTGGCGATGTGGATTCTGCCAGCGCCCAGTTTTTTATTAACCTAAACAAAAACACTCACCTCAATTCTCGTGAAAAGAATGACGGGTATGCCGTATTCGGAAAGGTTATTAGAGGCATGCGCATCGCCGAAGCTATATCTGAGCAGCGACGCGGTAAACATTCCGGAAAGTTTGCTGATGCGCCGAATATCCCACTACGAATTATCAAAGCTAAACGAGTTAAGAACACCAAACGCTTCAAGACCAAGTGCGCAGCTCAAGCAAGATAGACTTAACGGACCGGCATTAATGCCATACAAAAAGATCGTCGCCGGGCATTGAATCAAATATTTTAGACACAAAAAAAGGCGGTAATAAATTACCGCCTTTTTTGTGTCTGAGCTTTGGGGCCAAGCGCCTATAGCTTAGAATTCTTTGGGGGCAAAGCCGGTAACCTCGGTCACCCCAATTTCTTTACCCAGTGCAGTCATTGGGTGTACAACCACCAAGCCACGGACGGTCTTCTTAAACTTGCCCATATCGGCTTGCTCTTTCTTAGTGAGCGCTCGATTAAACGGCATGCCTTTAATCTCGTCACCTTTACTAGAGTTCTGTCGGGCTTGTTGCCCGCCAATCTCTACCTTTTGCTTTTCAAGCTTGGCCAATTCCCACTTAATATTGACAATATTGGGCTGGTCATGGGCGAGCTGCGCCTTTGCTAAACGCCGACGTAGCTTGTCCAATTTGTTGTTAATGTTCTGAAGTTCTTGTTTTATATTCACTCTAAACGCCTCGTTACGCTATCGGGCTTGGCCATCGACCACTACGATATACAAAATACACGGCGTGAAGCCGTAAAACGCCGCATTGTAGCAGAAGCACGGCACGTGTATGCATCTGTAATAGCCGTAGTGATGAATAACTCTGCCAATAGCAGAGTTATTAGCCTCCAAATGGCTATGCCCGCCCGCTGCAAGCCTCAATACCAGCATTTCAACGTACAGCTCGAACAAAGAGAGCGTTATGTCACCTGGCCCAAACCCATCAAAGTGAGCGCTTAGAGCTGGGATAGTAGCGCCTGAGATGCTAAGAATTGAAATACAAAACCTAAGCCACCAGATTCTAGCGGCTCAATCCATTGCTGGAGGCTATTACGCCCAGCTAATTCATCCCCCAAGAAACTCGCCATTGACTCAGCGTTAGCATTTAGGGAATCGACAGAATATTACGTAATCCAAGATATTAGGTCGCCAAAGCCTAGCCCCACGCTTGAACCTTGCTTACTTTTTGCATATTTCCGCTTGCATATCTACAAGCGTAGAGATAACCTCTACACTTATAGATATGCAACTAATGATGGAAGGCCAATGAATAATCACAGTGCGATAAAGCTTAGCGACTTCGAATTAGAAGTGATGCAATTATTTTGGGACAAAAGGCTAGCCACCGCCCCCGAGGTTCATAATATTATTTGCAAGAAACGTGAATTAAGCTACTCAACCGTAAAAACCATTATTGATCGCTTAGAAAAAAAAGGCGCCCTATTGCGCACCCGAACAGAGGGACGAACGATTCACTATGCCCCAGCTGTTGAAGCGCTCTCTATCCAAAAGCCGCTAATAAAATCTTTCATCGATTCTGTTTTTCACGGCAATAGTAAACCCCTTGCAGCACATATACTAGAAGAGGAAAACCTCAGCCTCGACGACATTGAGTATCTAGAGGCATTACTCAAAAAGAGAAAAAAGGACATATGACACATGGAAGCGTACCTAGTAATCAACTTGCTCCTTAGCAGCACCGCTCTATTATTTATCAAATTGCTTAATGGCGGGACAAGCGAAAAAATTAAAGTCTTGTTCTTGGTACTACTATCGTGGGCGTGCCCTATGATTTGATAGCAAGCCATATCATCACCCCTCAGTCAATCGTCCCTACCTCAGCAATAAATTTAGCGACACTATCTATTATCAACAATTCTGAAATATCAGTATTGGATAAGCGCATCAGTTTACAAGAGGTGTTCCAAACCTTGCTCTTCATTGGGGCTCTGATCGCAGGCTATAGACTCTATCGTGAAAATCGATTCAAGCGTGGGTTATTGGCGCGTCCAAATAGTCACAAAGATAATAAAATCAGCCAAGTATATGGTGTGGATATTTATATCTGCTCGAGCAAGAAATCGGCAATGTTGCTGGGCCTATTTTTTCCCGCAATAGTGATTTCAAAAAACCTCATCAATTCGAAGCATCAGGGAATGATACTAGAGCACGAGAAACAGCATTTTTTAGCACGCGATCACTGGACAACATTCGCACTGGGCATTTTAATGAGCTTTTTCTTTTGGAACCCCTTGGTGCTTAGACTAATACGAGAGTACCGCTATCAAATAGAGGTTCGCTGTGATCAACGAACTTCCCATAAAATTGGCTTTCACGACTACCAAGATAGCTTGGGCGAGCTCAGTTTAAACCAAGCACTTAGCTCAGAACATATCTTTTCAACATCCGTTTTATCCAAACCCAAAAACACTATAAATAGGTTAAAAGAGATGCAAATTAGTCAAAATCAGTCCGCCAGAAAAATTGTAAAACTTGCTTTTATTAGCTTTGTTTTACTAGCAGGATACTCTATAACAGCTATTACGACAGCCGCAACATTGCCGGAAAAAATCCCAAGTAAGTCAACAATCTCAAGCAGCGGCGAAGAAATCCAACAGCATACACAAGGAGCGAAAGGCGCTCTATTAGATCTTAATTTAAACGTCGAGGAAAAAACCGACGGCCAAACTACGACACAACAAATCGATTCTAAAATCTGGTCCCATTACAACCGACCAACAACGGTTCAACTTGGGGACAACTTCGTGCTGGACTTATTAATAGTACCCCAGGGTGACACAGCTATGCTGGAGTTAGACCTACGCGACCTGAAGGCAGACACGAATCAAACGGTAGCCCAACCCAAGCTACTGGTAGCTTACGACAAAGAAGTTGGCGTAAAAGTCGGGAATGATGACAATAGTAAGATGTACAGTTTAAAAATCACCATGCATAAGAGCAGTGATCAATATGATTTTAAAGGCCAGCTCATCAAGTCAACGGCTTCCATTATCATTGATTAAGACCTCCCTCAGCAGAGCGTATCGGGCAGTAATTTATCCTGAGTGAAGGAGCGAGCAGTGAAGATGGAATAAAGGTTGGGACATAAAAAAGCCTGGATAATAATCCAGGCTTTTTTATGTCCAGCTACGACAGGTTTACGATGCTTGACGAGAAATCAAGCGATGTATCTGCGCCATTGACAATAGCTGGCTATAAGCTGCGGCCATCAAACCTCGAGAGTGCATCTCGACTAAGTTCTCTTGGGAAAGTTCGCTTAGGGCTTTCTCATCAATAATATAAACACCCTGGATACGATGCTGCTGACCGTCTCGAGAATGAATGGTCAGGTCTTGCTGCTTCAATAAACCAAGTCCGTCAATGTACTCAACGATAGCGGTGGTAGATTTTGAATCCTGGATATAATCAACCAGCTGCTGACCAGCATTTTTCAAGGCTTCAGTTTGCTCGCCCTTTTCATCAAACATTGCCTCGCCGTCTTCGGCGCTCAAAAGCTCGCTGTCTTCATCAACACATAAAAAAGCTTGGTCGCCCTGCTCTTCCATTGTGGTGAACGCAAATGGGCGGTTGGATAATGCACGAGGCAAGTACGGCTGCTGCCATGTCTCGTCATTACAATAATAGTTTTCGCCTTGCTTCAAACCCATCAGAGCCACAGGCAGCAACTTGTCTGTTTCGGTGTTCTTTACAAACAGGATGGGCCACTCCATCGCTATCTGAGGAAACTCTTTCATAACAATCGGGATTAACTGCTCGTTCGAGACGTGAGCGAAGCTACGGTCACGACGAAACTTAAGTTGGCTGTGTTTATTTTTGTCGAGCGGTTGTATATTTTTAGCCATTATCAGCAAGAACCTTATTAATGAAAAATAATTTAGCGTATCGATATGACGATACGATTTAGTAAATAATACTAAGGAACCTCTGATTAAGTCCCGCCTCTGGCGGGACTTAATCAGAGGTTCCCTAAGAAAATAACCCAGAGATACTGGCATCAAGCCATCGACTCTAAGGGCCGTTGCATTTACAGCGAGCCACCAGCTGTACAAAAATCAAGCGCCCAATAACTCTACGCTATCTGTGATCAATATAGACTCAGCTCAGCTTGCAACGCTTATGGCCACCTTTTAAGTGACCCTATATCCAAGCTAGTAACAGTAGCAAAATAAGTTATGCAGTTCTAGAGACTCTCCAATCAGAATACTCGCCCAAGACTCGAGCAAATTGAACTCACCTCCCTCTATTGTATTAAAAAGCTTAGACCCAGTTTCTAACTGCGTCTATTTTTTAAGCAAAAGTGCCAATACGGTGAGAGCCTGAGCTTAAATACCGGCTTTACGCTCTATATTTACCTGTGATTGATGCGATATTTAGGGGGATTAATAAACTCGGGGTCGCTCCTGGGCGGAAGAATCTCGTGCCGATAACACGAATGGAGCTCGTTAAAGTGCGTACAGCTCATTATGTACCGATAAATGCGCTCGGCATGGCTTTATCACATTAGGGCTAGAACCTTTTTTGCTGCCCTTAGAAAAAGCTTTTTTGACTCAACAATGCACTGACCTCAGTGTTTTGTTCGTCGGCCGCACATCGATCTTGATAGTGTTGATCTACAAGAACAAAGCACCATCAAACCGAGAAGATGCCTGCCCCTAAGGTTAAAACTACTCTTTTAATTTGTCCCGATTCGCATTCGATTAGGCGATAAATAGCCGGTTTTATTATGGTATTATTCGGCATTACCCCTATATAGCTCTCACCCTATTTATGCAAAGTTTACCGCCACGTTTATTGCTAACGGCATTATGCGCCGTATTATTTATGTCTATGGTTCCGGTCTTAGTCCGTTCCGTCTCGGCCAACGAAATAACCATTGGCATCACCCGTCTTGTTATTGCTCTGTTGATAATTAGCCCCATAATTTTCTTTAAGTCCGGACTGAAAAATTTAAGTAAGCGACAATGGCTTGGCCTATTCACGATAGGCATGTGCTTCGGTTTACACTGGTTAAGCTATTTTTACAGTATTAAATTAGCAACCGCCTCATTAGGTGCGATCGCCGTGTCAACTTTTGGTATCCACCTGTTACTGCTGAACTGGATCTTTAAAGGCCAACGAATTCGGCTCTTTGAATGGTTAACCGTTATAGTCTGCTTTATCGGCTGCTTATTGATAACGCCAGAATTTGATATTGAAAACCAAGTTACGATTGGTCTTTTAGCAGGTGTCTTCAGCGGTCTGCTTTATGCCGCATTGCCACTACTACACCAACGTATCGGTGAAGTTCCGACACTGACCCGCACCTGGGGTCAATTTGCGTTTGCAGCTGTATTTTTTGTACCCTGGCTTGGCGTCAGTAATTGGGATCTGCCCGCTGGAGATTGGTATCGACTACTGAGCCTTGGAATATTTTGTACGGTTCTTGCCCATAGTTTATGGGTCAAGGCCAGCACCGAGCTGCCACCCGTTATCACTGGGGTGGTTTATTATATCTACATACCTTGCACCATGATGATGAGCTGGTATTTTTTGGAGGAGCAGATCACCGTCAAAATGGCTGGGGGCGCTGCCTTGATTATTTTAGCGAATATTGCCCAAGCCTTGTATCGCTGGCAGCAATATCAAAATAAAGCCTAAGAATAAACGCCAGCCATTCAATTGAAAAGCTGGCGCTGTATAACACCTAAAGCTCCACCTCTAGCTCAGTTTATCTAAAGCTTGTTGCAACGACGCTTCCAAATCTTTGTTGTTAAGCCCGCCTTTCTCTATATCAAAATTGTCATAAAAACTTGGGACTGACAAACTCGCCAGTAACTCGCCACCAAAATGCGGAGCCGACGCCGACGCGCCAGCAAGCACATTGCTGGCGCCTCCAGGGCCTGGTGATGTCGCGAGTAATATAACGCGCTTGCCTTGATACACCTTAGTGTCAATTCTAGAGGCCCAATCGAACAAATTTTTATACGCGGCGCTGTAAGAGCCATTATGCTCTGCAAATGAAATCATCAAAACATCTGCACCCCCTAGTTTGTTATAGAAATCATGCGCCAACTGAGGGATCCCACCCTCGCGCTCACGGTCCTCACTGTAAATTGGCATTTCATAATCATTGATATCCAATAGCTCAACATGGGCACCGGCGACCGCTCCTGCAGCATGCGCCACTAACTTATGATTGATAGAATTTTTGCTGTTGCTGGCCGCAAAGGCAATGATGTTCATAATGACTCCTGGATTAGCCTGGTAACTTCAAAGTGGTCCTAAAGCAGCCTTGTATCAGCCAAGGTAGTGCCTGAACCTGTAACGTGGAAGCATCATACATAAACCTTCAAATGGAATTAATAAGCTAAAAACGTATACACTATTTCCATTTTCGTCATAATAAGGCACTTATTCGATGAGTAGAGCGCTAAAATGGCCCATAACTTAAACTTACTTGATGGCATGGTGACGCTTGTTGAAGTGGTTAAATGCGGTAGCTTCACTAAAGCCGCCCAAAACAGCAGCCGAACAACCTCGTTCATCAGCAAAGAAATCTCCAAACTAGAGCAGCGGCTTGGTATTCGGCTGTTAAACCGAACAACTCGCGCCCTCAGCCTCACCCCGGAGGGCGAGCTCTATTACCAACAAGCCCAACAGCTAATCTTGGATGCTGAGCAAGTCGAGAGTGTGGTCAGCGGGGGTCAGCAAGAGCCTAGTGGTACCTTAAAGCTAAACTGCCCCGTAAGCCTTGGAATATCACAGCTACGCCCTATTCTTAGCGATTACCTACTGCTTAACCCAAAAGTCACTCTTGAGCTCGAACTCAACGACCGTAGAGTCGACATGATAGAAGAAGGCTACGATGTATTGGTTCGGGCCACGTCTGTACTGCCCGAAGACTCCAGTCTCATTTATCGGCGGGTGCAAACTGCTGAAAGCCTCACCCTTGCCTCTCCGAGTTACCTGCAAGAGCACGGCACGCCGCAGCACCCCGACGAGCTAAAGCATCATAAAACCCTCGCCTATAGTAATTTAGAACGGCCCAAACTTTGGGAGTTTGAATCTCACACCGGCGACAAGACCAGCGTTCAAGTCGGGGGGCAGATCCTCAGCAACAGCGCACAGATGGAACTTAGTTTTTGTTTGGCGGGCCACGGCATTGTCCGCCTACCGAGTTTTGTGATCACCGATGAAATAAAAAATGGCGATCTTGTTGAAGTGCTCCCAGATTACAAACGCCACAAAATTGGGATATATTTGGTGTACCCTAGTCGAAAACACATGTCGTCGAAAGTCAGAAGCTTTATCGACTTCGTGCTAGAAAGAACTGCTGGATAAACTCGGCGTAATCACCACTCAGCTCGCCGCAAATTTACAATCACGGTGAATTAATTCCTGCCGCGATGATAAGATAGTTAGGTATTATCATCTCCCTAGATCTATAACAATAACCCTATGTTTTGGAAGACTAAATATGCGAATTTTCTCTAACGCACTCATTACTACCGCACTAACCACCAGCGCCTTGCTTGGCGCCAGCATCAGCTTTGCAGCTTCAGCCGCCAGCTTTGATGCGACTAAAGCAAAAATTGATGCCGCTATGAAATCTGATATTCGTAGCGAAAAAGAAACCGTCCGCGACGCGAACCGCAAGCCGGTAGCCACCTTAGAGTTTTTTGGTTTACGTGACGACATGAAAATTGTCGAGTTTATTCCTGGTGGCGGCTGGTATACCAAAATTTTAGCCCCAGTTGTGGCTCAAAATGGCGAATATGTAGCGGCCTTAGGCACTGACCGTATTAAAAAATCCCTTGCCGACCAAGCCGGCTTCGAAAAAATCAAAATTGTATCTGAAGATTCTGTATTCGCGCGCCCCGAAGGCCAGCGACGCTACGATCTTGACGTAACAGATATTGGCGTTAAAAATGCCGATATGGTGCTGACCTTTCGCAACTACCATAATTTCAACGCCAGCGGCCGGGCAGCAATGAACCAAGCCGCTTGGGATGCTTTGAAGTCCGGCGGAATCTACGCGGTTGTTGATCACACCGCTCGTCATATGGAAGGCATGTCAGACAGCAACCGTCGCCGCGTTGACCCAGTAATGGCGATTAAAGAAATTCAATCCCAGGGCTTTGAATTGGTCGATTACTCCACCATGCACTACCGTCAAGATGACGAGCTACGCTACGAAGTTGGCGCCAAAACAGTAAAGGGCAATACCGATCGCTGGACTATAAAATTCCGTAAGCCATAAACATCAACTGAACGACCTTTAGCATAAATTAGGTGCTTATCATTATGGTAAGCACCTAATTCACTGCTGCATTTCATGATTCGCTTTTAGTTAATTCTTAAAAACCCCTCTGTAATATCACCTAACTCCGAATACCTCAGAACAATATCATTCGATACTGTGCCCCTAATAATAAACTCGTGTCACCCAAGCAAACTTAAGCCCATTAATAAACTTCGTAATACCGACTCCTGTACCAAAACTTACAAAATTTGACTCCTCATTTCTAACATAACAACACAAAATACTATTCATAAAACCATGGTGAGTTTGGCGATGAAAATAGATTTATTAGGAAAAATATACACTGGACTTATGTCTTTATACTTTATGGTATCGGGACTCAACGCTTTATTAGACATAGATACCAAACTCGCGCGCATCGGGCTCAGCGCTATTGATATGGACGGGAAAGTCGCCTTTATTCTAATCTACTGCAGTTTAATGGTGGCTATCGGTGTTTCCATATTGGTCATTTACCATCTCAGTAAAACATGGCTTTATTCGGCAGCACTTGCCGTCACCGTTATCACCTCGTTTATCAGCTTCAGAATTATCGGCTCAATAATGATTGGCGAAATGAGTTCAGTTCAAATGCTATACATTGCTGTTGAGCTTATTGAAGCCGGCATAGGGTTCTTACTTATCAAAAATTTCAATAAAGCTCAGAACACTCGCAACTGACTGCAGCCTGCGAATTAAAGGTCGAAACAAAAGCCTGCTAGCTGAATTTTGGGCCACGCTATTGTAGCTCAGTGAGTAAGGGCAAGATGAAACGTCAGAGCTTCTCTGAACAAAATCAATCTACTATCATTTGCCACTCAGCCAATAACAACACTGACTGCTTCTAAACAAAAAAAGGGCCTTGTATTACTACAAGGCCCTTTCAAATAGTACTGATAATCTTAGCGTTTAATTTCTGCCAGACGTCCAAGGCGCGCCAATGTCATCTGCAGCTGTTTCAAGCTTTTGCAAAGATTGTTTTGCAGAATCGATTTTAGCGTTTACATCGGCCAATTGATTTTTGGCGATGGCCAGTCCCTTGGTGAATTTACCGCCGGGTTTTGCCTGGGCGTCCCAATGGCCACCGACGATATCTTCGATACGGCGCATCAAGCCCCATGGTGAAGACTCGTTAACAGCAGACTTAACACGGTCGCCATGAATGTCGACCTGCAAGCCTTGCAAAGTTTTACTCAGCACTCTGGCCTGTTCAGCCTGAGACTTGGCATCAACCGGCGCCGCATCAAAAGCTTTCAGCAACTGAGCCAAACGCGACTTAAGCGTCTGTACTTGACGCGATGCGACTTGAGCTTTGGCGTAGACTGCAGCCGTTTGTTTTTGAAATTGCTGCAAAGCCGCCTTGTCTTCAGCGATGAGCTCACCCACCCCCAAGTTTCTTAGGGCAAAACTTTGCGGCTCTGCCAAGCTTGAAACCTTGCCATCAACACGCTGCATTAACTGAGCAGTGTACTGCCCAGGCATAGCGAGCGGTGCATTGGGTGAACTGCCCCAAATGCTCTTAACGGCGGGTTTTTCCCGAATGGGGTCAACCGAATCTAAACGGAAATCCCAATTGGCCTGCTGTAAACCTTTTGTCGCGCTGGCGCTCACACGGCGAATGATACTGCCTTGGGCATCGCGTATTTCAAACCATAAGCTTGGCTTTTCTTCGCGAGCTTCATTTTCTAATGCATCCCAACTTGGATAAGGCGTATCTTTACCCGCTTTTTGCAACTTACTCTCAGTGCTGTGACGTTTCGCTTTCAAGGTCTTTAAGCCATCGCGCATAAAATAACGCAGGCTAACACCGTAAGCTGGGTTCTCAGCAATAAAGAAGTTATCTCCCATCATTCCCTTGTCACTGGTGTATCCACCCCAGCGGCGAGTCTTGATGAAAATTGGCGTATCTTTAACCGGGAAAACAGTCGCCGCTTGTTGACGCAAGTCGTTAGACTTACTGCGCAGCAGCGAGTAATCATCAAGCACATAGATACCGCGGCCAAAGGTGCCTATCAATAAATCACTTTCGCGACGCTGTATCTCTAGATCTCGTACGGCAATGGTAGGAAGGCCACTAAACTTCTGCCAGTTACCACCCCCAGTTTGACTAAAGAAAACACCGTACTCGGTACCGACAAACAACAGCTGAGGATCGACATGATCTTCGACGATGGTGTGGACTGTACCGCGTGCTGGTAAATTACCCGCAATAGAGCTCCAGCTTTTACCGCGATTGGTCGATTTTAATAGATAAGGTTTTTCGTCACCGCGTTTGTGATTGTCAAAGGCTGCGTACAAAACATCGGTGCTGTGGCTCGAAAACTGTAAGTCTTCGACCAAGCTCATATCAGGCACACCTTTGAAGCTATCTTGCTGGGTCCAATTTTTACCGCCGTCAGAAGTGATATTGATCAAACCGTCGTCACTGCCAACAGCGATCAAGTCTGCTTGTAGAGTACTTTCATCTAAAGCAATCAAAGAACCATAAATAGACGTTGAGTCATTCTTAGCTATCGAATCAACACTCCATACGCGGCCCATCACCTTAAGGGCATTACGATCGAGGTTACGAGATAGATCGCCAGATATAGCGGTCCAACTATCGCCGCGGTCGTCGGAGCGAAATAACTTTTCAGCGCCATAATACAAACGTTCTGGTTTGTGTGGGCTTATCAACAATGGCGAGTTCCAATTCCAACGCATGGCGTTTTCACCGGCCTCTGGCTGGGGTGTAATATAAACATGCTCGCGGGTTTTACGGTCACTACGAGCCAAGCCACCATACTGGTATTGAGAATAAACGATATCGGGGTTAGTTGGATCAATAGCCGGTTCAAAGCCATCTCCTCCTAGGCTTATCCACCAATCGGCATTGGTAATACCCTCTACTGAGGTATTGCGTACTGCGGTACCCAGAGTATTGTTATCTTGAGTACCCCCATAAACATTGTAAAACGGCTTCTCGTTATCCACAGCGATACGATAGAACTGCGTCAGCGGTAAGTTGCGAAGGTGATTCCAGTGTTTACCGTCATCAAAGCTTTCATAGACACCACCGTCTCCCCCTATCCGTAAATGGTTAACGCTATTTGGGTTGATCCACAGGGCATGGTCATCCACGTGGCGCGCTTTAAACGATAGCGAGGTAAAGGTCTTACCGCCATCGAGAGATTCTTTAGTGAAGGTGTTGGTGCTGAATAGACGATCTGGGTTTTTAGGTCCGACAAACAGCTCGTTGTAGTACTGAGGGCTGGTGGTCATATAGTTCGAGCGCTTCTCCCAGCTCTCACCAAAGTCCGAACTGCGATAAACACCCTTGTCCTTGTCATTTGCCTCAATGATGGCATAAACGATTTTAGGCTCACTCGGCGCTGCGGCTAAACCTATTCGGCCCAACTCAGATTTTGGAAGCCCTTGGGAGAGCTTACGCCAGCTCTTACCAGCATCGGTGGTTTTATGGATGGCAGAACCTGGCCCGCCGTTGATAAGCGTCCAGACGTGTCGACGTCGCTGATAAGACGATGCGATTAACTCATCGGGGTTGGCAGTATTAAACACCACCTCGTTGATACCGGTATGCTTATCAATCTTTAGCACCTGCTCCCAGGTCTTACCGCCATTAACTGACTTATACAGACCGCGATCTCCCCCCTCTGACCAAAGCGGCCCTTGGGCGGCTACATACACGACATTGCTATCACGGGGATCAATAAGAATTTGGCTGATATGGCCCGAGTCTTTCAAACCTACATTCTTGAAAGTCTTACCACCATCGGTAGACTTATAAACACCATCACCTGAAGCAACAGAACGCTGGGCGTTATTCTCACCGGTACCGACCCAAATCACCTCTGGGTTTTTAGGGTCTAGCTCTACGACACCGATAGCATAAGAACCGTAATTATCGAAGATCGGCGCCCATGTGGTACCCGCATTTTCAGTTTTCCAAACCCCGCCGGCAGCAACACCGACGTAGTACTTCTCTGGGGAGCCTGGCACAACAGCAATATCCGAGATACGTCCGCCGGTATGGGCAGCGCCAATATTACGTAACTTGATACTGGCAAGCGCTGCCAAAGCAGGATCTTTTTTCTTGGTTTCAGCCTGGGCGACATTAATCTGCACCACACTGGCAATCGCCACAGTCAAACTGGCAATTGCCAATTTACGTACCGGTGAAAAGGAAGTTTTCTTCACGTCTCATATCTCCGTTTATTGATTTTTGATGATGTTCATTACAAGGCGCGCTACCAGCAAAAGCAGCGGGCCCATCTTGTACGGTATTAGGGTTGTTACAAGGTGCCCTGCCACACAAGGAAAGAATAAGCTTAAGATGAAACGAGCGGCATTGATACAAACGCAATAAAAGTCGGGCCATAGAAGGTTTAACACGCCCAAATGACAGCCTAGCGGGTTGAATTGCTGCTTACGTGAGATCAAACATCAATCAGGCGCTAAGACACTGATAGTCGAACTGGCAAATTCGCGGTTATAGAAAGTAAGTAAGGGAGTTACAGAAGAGAGGGAAAGCTTGGAAAAGAGCTTAGGCTTTGAGCACCTTAAGTAGCTTTGGTGATGCAAAAAGGATTTACAAAGAATGGGTTTAGAAATAGATATTAATGGGTTTAAAGGGAGGTAGAGAGATATTGAAGTTGCTTTGAGAAGCAGAGACTTAATGCCCTCTACTTCTCAAAACCTTAAGCCCTAAACTGCAGGGATAATTAAGTACTTCTCGCCTGTTGCCTGCTTGCTATACACATCGATAGCTTCTTTGCTTAAGGCCCCAGCCAGAGAAACTTCCTGGGTGTAATGGCTAGCAAAGGTAGTTTTCAGCTCAGCTGCTACCTTAGTCCGCATGGCTATGCCCTTCTCCATACCCACTTTTGCCAAAAACGGCGTTAACAAGAAGCCGCCAAGCGCCCATGAAAAGCCAAAGTTACGGGTTAATGTCGTGGGCTGGCGATCTAAACCACCGTAGATGTAGACCTGCTTGAAGACATCCGAACCATAGCGGTTATATTCAGTCATGGTCTGCACGGCAGCAGCTTCCATACAGGTGAGGATATCACTGGCGAGTTTGCCACCGCCGGTTGCATCAAAGGCTAGGGTCGCACCTGTTGCTACCAAGGCCTTGGTCAAATCCTCATAGTAGCTATCGCTACTGGAATTAACGATATACTTGGCGCCTAAGTCTTGAAGGATCTTCTCTTGCTCTGGCTTACGGACAATATTAACCAGATCAACGCCTTCGTTCTTACAAATACGGTTCAGCATTTGACCCAGGTTTGAGGCCGCGGCGGTGTGAACCAAGGCAGTGTGCCCCTCCATACGCATGGTCTCTACCATGGCCAATGAAGTTAATGGGTTCACAAAACAAGATGCCCCCTCTGCAGCGCTGGTGCCGTCTTGCAGCTCCAGTGCTTGGAATACATTAACGCAGCGATATTGGCTATACATATCACCACCGACAATACCGACACGCTTACCCAGTAAAGACTTGGCTGCATCTGAGTTGCCGGCAGCTACAACAGAACCGGAGCCTTCGTTACCAACGGCTAGGGACTCGCCGACACGGGAAGCTACCATCTTAGCGAGACCGGCAGGAATATCGGCGGTCACTACAGGGCGCTCTGGGGTTCCTGAGTATCGTGCTGTCGTCATATCGGCGGGGCCAAATAACAACGCCAGATCTGAAGGGTTAAGTGGCGCAGCTTCCATCTTGACGACAATTTCATCAGGACCCGGCTCTGGGATTTCGACGTCCTGTAGACTCAACTCTAGGGTATTGTCTGCGTTTACCAAGGAACGTAACTGCAAGGCTGTTTTCGACATGGGAACTCCGTACTGTATGACTGCTTATACTAGCAGCTATTAAATTAGTTATTATTAAGCGTACTGTTGTGCACTTATCAGGCTTATGGTCAGCCCTCGACTACAACTTATCATAGTAGTCGAGGGTTTGGTGTTATACCGTGATTTACTAAAGCACCATAGGGGTAAAAGTGACATCTGTGACCCTGATCAATTTACGACCAACACATAAGCTCCTGAGCCAGACCAAGTTCTATTAGGATAACGGTGCTTTCGATTCAGTGTCACAAGCATTAATATAGGCAATTGTTACTGCCAATTGGCAATCGGCGTTTTGGGTAGACTCACCTTCTTAATACTCATATCGCTCCAGTGGATGATGCCTAGCAAACTGCCGATAACATTTTAAATACACGACAACATTTGAAATACCTGAGGTACCAATGGCCACCGTCAAGATAAACAAACCCTTCACCATGTCTCTCGACGAAGTGAAAAAAGGTATGGAAGAAATTGCCGAACATCTAAAAACCGATCAAGGCATGAAATATCGCTGGGCCAGCGAGGAGAAAATAGAATTCTCCCATAAATCCGGCAAGGGCTCGCTACAAATCAAAGGCCAGGAGTTACTGCTCGAACTAAAGATTGGCCTGCTCTATGCCGCTGCCGCCCCCTTAATAAAAGCCAAGGTTCGGCAATTCGCCGACGAGTATATTCATTAAGGTTTCGTCACCGCTATAAAGCCGTAAAACGAATTAATGACAAACTATTAAAACAAAAACTGCAGGAGTAGAAAATCGTGAGTTGGAATGTTTATTTATCGGGAGAGATCCACACCGATTGGCGCGAGAAAATCATAGCCGGCGCGGCAACCCTAGGCTTAGAGATGGAATTTAGCTCTGCCAACACCGATCATGCATCGAGCGATTCTGCTGGCGACCACCTAGGCGAAGAGAACAATAGTTTTTGGCGCGATCATAAATCCGCCAAGCTTAACGCTATTCGTATTAAGACCCTCATCCAGCAGGCAGACATTGCCATCATTCGCTTCGGCGATAAGTACAAACAATGGAACGCTGCATTTGACGCAGGCTATTGTGCAGCTAATGACATCCCTTATGTCACCCTACACGATGAAAGCATCATCCACCCCCTTAAAGAAGTCGACGCCTCTGCCATGGCTTGGGCTCAAAGCCCTGAACAGGTAGTTGAAATATTGCGCTATGTCAGTGCCGGTCCTAAGCCATAACATCATAACCCGCGGACGCCACGGTTCGCGACATTGCATCCAATGCCAGGTTATTAGCAGCCCAAGCCGAGAAATGAATAAACTCGGCTTTCTCTACCCTCCTCATATAGCTGCTTGTTATATTGGCCTTGATTAGACCTAGGTGAACAGGCATAGTTGGGCGAATACTGTTAAATGGATATAGCTGGGCTAATATCGCTAAAGGCTAGCGCAGCGACTTATAATAAAAGAATCGTTTAACACAACGATCATTTAACACAAAAATCATTTAACAAAAGTATCGTATAAGAACAGAAACGTTTTCATAGGCAAACACTCCGTGTGCACCCCTGTATGTGTTCTAGGTTCGTACAAACACCGCCAGGTAAATCGTGCCACACAAGTTAATGTCTATTGATATACAAAGTATCTAGTGTGGAGAAACAATGTTTGCCAAACCCATTGAGGCGCTAATCGCAAAAGCCGGCGCCACGGCCATCACCGAAGCCTTTATCATTGTCATGCTGGCGGCGTTTATTTATGCCATCTATGCCAAGCGTATGGATAAAGCCCACAACTTTTCGAATTACACCCCGACCCTCCTAACCTCTCTGGGTATCCTAGGTACCTTCTGCGGCATAGTGGCGGGTTTATTGGGTTTCGACATTGCCAACATTGATGGCAGTATCGATAAGCTACTAATGGGAATGAAAACCGCCTTCACGACCAGCTTGGTGGGAATGGGCTTATCCATTTTGTTCAAGGCACTGTCGTCTATCGAGGCGATATCTCCTAAACATCAAACCGAACTTGATGTTCAAGACATCGGCATCGCCGAACTCTATCAAGTTATGGTGGCCCAAGGTAAAAGCCTAAGCGAGCAAAATAAATTAATCAGTGTTAGTCACCAAATGATGGCTGAACAGCAAAAAACCTTTGTTGAGCACGGCCACAGTCTTGCGGCTCAAGCCAAGGCACAAGTGATACAGAGCGAGGCTGCGCAGGCTCAAACTGCCTTGTTAAATCAGCAACACGATGGTTTATTAGGTTTGCAATCTGCCATTGCCGGTGAACATCAAAGCAGCCTTAACGGGCAGCTACAGGCCCTTCGACTCGAATCAAAAGAAAATATCGCCCTAGCCCAGAAAGACGCTAAGTTACAGCATCAGGTGTTCCAAAAATTCCAACAAGACCTGTGGGGACAACTTAAGAGTTTCTCCGAGATGATGTCTCAGACGGCAGCAGAACAGCTAGTTAAAGTTCAGCAGCAAGTGATCCAAGATTTCAACAACAAACTCAACGATCAGTTTGGTGATAACTTCAAAGAGCTCAACACCGCCGTGGTCGAGATGGTGCATTGGCAAGAAAATTACCGAGGCCAAATGCTGGAGATGCGTGAAAACTACGCCCAAGGTGTTAGTGCTATCAGCCAAACTGAAAACTCGCTGGTGAATATCTCCGACCACACCCAACACATTGCCAGCAACATGAATAACTGGCAGCAGGTCATGGAAGTTAACCAGCACCAGATCCAAGAGCTCAATCGTCACCTAGAAACGTTCGCAGAGTTACGAGATAAGGCGGTTGATGCCAGCCCTCAAATTCAGCACCACATCGAACAAACCTTAAGCAGCATTAGTTCGGCCTCCGAAAAACTCGGCCAAGGCGTAGAGACCAGTGCAACGCAGTTGCAACAGGCCGTCAGCAGCAGCGCCGAGAAGCTCAGTCAGAGCGGCAGCGACTTACAGGCTCAATTTGGCGAACACAGCAAAAGCCTCAAAGCCAACAGTGAGCAATTTACCAAACACCTTGCTGAGGGTGCGGATGACTTTCGCGATGGCGCTAAAACCTTACAAGAATCCATCGTTCAGAGCGCCAAATCGCTCCACACCTCGGTTGGTGATAGTTCAACCGCCCTGCA
>Ga0105358_10000408_pt1 | contig 21116 bp, 19 predicted proteins | sample GOMGulsemesocosm_5_FD_83509 | JGI IMG/M metagenome (GOLD analysis project Ga0105358, IMG submission 83509) | Methane-oxidizing microbial communities from mesocosms in the Gulf of Mexico - GOM15C Gulf of Mexico | ecosystem: Environmental > Aquatic > Marine > Cold seeps | place: Gulf of Mexico... | reverse complement strand
TACGGAAGGTATCTATTGCCATTTGTTAATATTATAACTGTTCCATCAGCATGCCGTTTTTTCAGCACTATTGTTTTTGTATGACAGGGCTATTTAATAGCCCTGTCTTCTATTTACGCTATTGCATATAATGAATTAAGCAACAGCGTACAAGTATAGACTCAATACGAGAAAAGTCACCCATGTTTTGTTTCAATGGTAAGCAGCCATCAAGTTCTTTAAACAAACTTATTAGCTTTAAAAAAATTACAAACGCCCTGTAATGGCCAATTATAATTTATTTTCTCTAGCCCTTTTTAACATGAAGGTCTTGAGCTGCAACTAACTACTCTGATTAAGTTTAGAAATAATCCAAGGTGTTTTACCCCTTTCTGAAACAGGTAAAGACTCAACTTGTGCCACACTTACACTAACTTTATTACCTAACTTAGCATCAACTAAGCCTCGTATATCATCAATCACTACAGTATTTAACTTACCCCGCGAAACCAATTCTATATTCAAATCATAATCGGCCTCTTGAACAACCCTAAATTGATGAACATTTTCATATCGATCAAACAAGTGGGTAAAAAACAAAGCATGTATTACAGTACCATCTGGAGAAATAATAGCATCATGCAGTCGCCCCTGAATTCCATCAATTAAGGGCAATGTTCTACCACACTTGCACACATCCTCTGAAGGCACAACAAGATCTCCAACTGAATACCTAACGAGTGGAAAAGCATAGTTCCGCATATTGGTTACTACCAATTCAGCAACCTCCCCTGGTTTTGCGGGCTTACCATCTTTTATAAATTCACAAAATAGATTTTCATCAGACAAGTGAATTTTCCTTTCAGGGCACTCAAAACCGATTATTCCTAACTCTGTGCATCCATACTCACAGACAACAGGGCACCCAAAAATCTGTTCAATAAACGCTTTCTGACTCTCGGGGAGACCTTCACCTGTATATATAACGACAGAAACATTAAGCTTATGCCCATCCAACCCAAGAGAGCTCAAACCTACACAAAACCTATATAGCCCCGAAGATATTCCACGTATCAACTTAGGTTGGTGCTTCATTAGCTTCTTATAACCCTCCGCTATACTCGAAGAATCAAGCTTATAAACATCAATTAGCACTATGCCTTGAAGCCCCCAAGAGATCCTTCTTTTTAGCGCTTGAAGCCTCCCTTTCAGAGTTCCACTTGCGTCAGAAACCCCACTCCAAATCATCGCCTCAGGCTCACCAGGTTTCCAACCCCACCATTTCTTTCCTCTAGCAAGAGCAGCAAAAGTATTATATTTAATAGAATTATTATCTAAAACAAAAGGGAATGGCTCTCCAGTTGAACCACTTGACTTCCATACATCATAGGGAATCTTATTATTTGAACTAAAGAACTTATAATGCCCCCGAAGGTTATCTTTAGTCAGTATTGGTAATATACCTAAGCCGCTTTCAAGCGTAACATCATCTGGCGAGAAACTGATATCACGCCAACTATCCCGATAATAAGGTACATTCAATGAACAATGCTTAAGCAAGTCTTTTACCGCTTTTAGACGTACTAACTCACGTTCCTCTTTCTTTTCTTTTTGGCTTTCCATTAAAGAGCTCAACTCTTCTTCATAATCCCAACCACGGGCTTTTTGAACTAGCCAGTGACTAAACCTTGCTATTTTTGGATACACTTATGTTTCGCTCCTCTAACTTTAAACCTAATAACTAATCTTCTTTTAATAAACCCTGATACATTGAGCCGAAGTCTTCTGCTATTTTCGATACATCCCAGTTTTCCCTTACTCTTAACCCAGCCTTTTCTCCAATTTCAAATGCTTTACGAGGGTTATCAAATAAAAACACAATCCTATTTGCTAAAGACTCCCAGTCACCTGCTTCAATTAAAATCCCGCTTTCATTGTCAATAATCACCTCAGGAATCGCACCAACCTTTGTACTAATAACAGTTTTATTGGCAGCCATTCCTTCAAGAACACTTATAGGCATATTTTCAGCGTATGACGGTAAAATCATAACACCCGACTCACCCAATAATTTTAACTTGGCCTCACCAAAAACAGGACCCAAAAAATGCATATTATCGTTCACACCCTTTTGTTTAGCTAAAAGTTTCAATTTATCCGTTGCACCTACTACCTCATCATTTCCAGCAAAATAAAACTGAGCTTTTGGGTACTTATCTACAACCATTCTTGCCGCTTTAACCACATCGAAATGCCCCTTCCTTTCACCAACACACCCAATTAAAACAACAGACAATTCAATTTCTTCAGCTGTATGGCGGGCATAAGAACCCAACACATTACAATCAATAGGGTTGGGGGCAACTTGAATAGTAACGTTTGCTGTAATTTTCTGCAAAAAACCTTCCCAGTATGAAGACAAAGCAATCAGCACATCTGGGGATGACAATATACGCCTAACTATAAATTTCAGTGATTCTGGGTATTGCTCATAAACTGTATCAAAACTACCACCGTGTAGGTGAAAAATAACTTTCACTCTCATTAGTTTGGATGTAAAAAGACACAGCGTATGTTTCCAAAAATCGGTTCTACTACAAAAATGGATATGAATAATATCTGGTTTGGTTTTTAATACCTCAAATGCACATAAAAAAGGAAGTGATAGCGCAAAATAAAGCTTTAAAAATAACGATCTATCTTCTTTAGGCTCTCGGTATGTATCAAATATGAAGAAGTCATAAGAAAGCTTTAACTTAGAGTTCATTAACGTATCAATAACATTTTCAATCCCTCCAAGATATGGGCGTGGTCCCAAGGATGAAATTATTAAAACTTTGGTCTTTTTATTTATCACAACCTCTCCATCTGAAGTATTTCGTTATAAAAATATTACTGATTATTTTTTGACTAAATATGCAACTTTCAAGAGTGATTATCAAACCAAACATCTGACTGCTTATCATTAAGCTCGGCTGTCGCTTTCACTTTGCCTTTTAACAAACAAGCCCATTGGTATTTCCGAATAAATGCAGAAAGCTCGGCATCTTCAAAACGAGGCACACGCGTTAGCCAACTCTTAAGGTAGCCCCATAGCATGGCTAAACCACCAAAAAACACCGGAGGGCGTGTCATGCGATAGAAGCCCGATACCAACATATAAACTAAGCCTGTCCCCATAAAATACTGCCCGAAACCGTGACGAATCCTTCCGGTAATAATATTCTTTTGACTAGAGCCCATTGGCCTCAAGTGAGTAAATCTAATATCCGGCTCATCCCAGCTCATTGCCAGCCAGCCTAACTGACGACAACGGTGTCCATCAATTCCATCCCACATGACTTGCCTAACAAAGCCACCTATTTCTTCAAAACACTCACGCCGGTAGAATTTTGAAGCGCCAATAGCATTTTCATCACCACAACCTTCACTGACAAACTCACCGGTCACTTTATCAATATAATAAGGCTTTCCGCTACAATTCCCTAAACGTGGGTTTTCATTCATCCGCGCTATCAATGTTTCAAAATAACGAGGCGGCATAATCAAATCAAGATCTAATTTACAGATAAAACTAAACTGCTTCAGATCAATGGTATCAAGCCCCTCATAAAAGGCCTCAATAACACCAGGTCCAACACTGCGGTGGCCTCTGTTTTCTCGGCTAACCAACTGAATGAATGAGTACTTAGCTGCATACTCTATCAATATCTCAGGTGTTAAATCAGAAGAGCCGTCATCAACGATAACCCATAATGCTGGCAGTATCGTCTGCCCGACAACACTATCAAGTGTCTTACGCATAAAGCTCTCTTCATTCCGGCAAGGCGAAATAATCACATAACTATCCAGCACTAATCACTCCATGTCATTGCAAATAAAACTTTAATCATTTACTCGTTTCTTATTTGTTATCTTTTTAGCTAATGTAATCCAATACTTTTCATAATAAAACGTCGAGGCATGAGCCAAGCCGAACAAAATCATGAATAACAAGGGCCGCTTCGAGTACTTTTCAATTAAATCACCTTCACCTAACCACGTATGAGCAAGTAAAGGATGAATCACATACAAGGCATACGAAATACTCGCCAACCATCTAATACATGAAAGTAATTGTCAGTACTTTCTTCGCGAGTAGTGATGAGACGCGAATAAATGTCTTTCAAACAATCAGTAAACATCAGACGGACTTCGACGTTAATAGAAATTTATAAACGTCCATCCACACCATCTGCAGGAAATAAATATTTAATATCATAGAGCACATGATTTGCCTTGGCATAAGCCTTCACTCCCTCTAAACCTAGCACCTTAAACTGGTCATGCGAAACCGCCACAATAATAGCGCCATAAACATTCACCGTAGGCTGCTCAATTAAAGATAGGTTATAGACTTCTCTAGCCTCCTTTTTATCCACCCACGGATCAAATACATCCACACGTGCATTATATGTTTCACTTAGCTCGTGAATCATTTCAATAACACGCGTATTTCTCAAATCAGGACAATTTTCTTTAAATGTTAGCCCTAGCATCAATATTCTCGAATCAACAATATTGATTTTCTTTTTCGCCATTAACTTAACAACTTCACTGACAACAAAATGTCCCATATTGTCATTAATACGGCGACCGGCAGAAATCAGCTGCGGATGATAACCAAGAGACTCTGCTTTATGGGTTAAATAATACGGATCTACCCCAATACAATGCCCACCCACCAAACCCGGTCTAAAAGGTAAAAAATTCCATTTTGTTCCAGCTGCTTCAAGCACTTCTTCCGTATCAATACCCACACGGTTAAAAATTAACGATAATTCATTCACTAAAGCAATATTAAGGTCACGCTGGGTATTCTCAATCACCTTTGCGGCTTCTGCCACCTTAATACTGCTTGTTTTGTGTGTACCCGCCGTGATAATTTCACCGTATAAGTCATCAACCAGCGTTGCTATTTCTGGTGTAGAGCCCGAGGTTATTTTTAAAATATTGGTTAACTTACGTTCTTTATCCCCAGGATTAATCCGCTCAGGGCTATACCCACAATAAAAGCCTTCATTAAAAACCAACCCAGAGTCTTTTTCTAAAATAGGCACACAGACTTCTTCTGTCGCACCGGGATAAACTGTTGACTCATAAATAACAACATCGCCCTTCCTCAGAAACTGAGCGACTATGTGGCTAGCAGAAATAACCGGTGAAAGATCAGGATTCTTACTTCCATCAATCGGTGTTGGTACTGTAATAATATAAACATTGCTCGAGCTTAAATTTGAAGACTCCGTGGTAAAACTTAAATACTCTGCCTCCGCCATTTCGTCAGAGCTAGTTTCTAAGGTTGTATCTTTACCAGCGTTTAAATCCGCAATGCGAGATGTATTAATATCGAACCCTATGGTAGGAATTTTTTTGCCAAACTCAACCGCTAGGGGTAAACCCACATAGCCTAAACCAATAATTGCTATTCTAAACTCCATTTCCGCCCATTAACCTTTATCTCTTAAAACACTATTTATATTCAATTAATTGAGCTCTATTACCTTTGAGCTTATCCATAAAAAACTTAAAACACCCTAAAAATTGCGGACCTTTCGCTAGTACCGTCGTCAATGCATAAAAAAATGTCACTCTACGGGGCTTATTCAAGCGTTTAAATTTAAAATTTAAACGAGCCACTTGCAGTGGGTACACCAAAAACAAACCCATAAAAACTTCATGCCAGAGTAAAAGCATCAGAGTTACGACAGGAAGTACAGTAGCCCAAAAGATCATACTACGTAACTCTTTCATTTTGAACTTTTCAAGTGAGTCACTATGTAGATAATAGGAGGAAGCATAAGCATAACCCGCTCGCTTGGCCCTACTCCACCACTGGCTAAAACTCATTATTGCAGCATCGTGCAAGGTCATTTCCTCATCCAACCTAAAAATTCGCCAACCGTGCTCTCGCAACCTAAAGCACATTTCTGGCTCTTCGCCAGCAATCAAATCATCCCTATAACCGGTCACTTGCACAAAAGCACTTACCCTAATTAACGCATCGCCACCGCAAGCCATCGCTTCACCAATGGGCGTATTCCACTCTATATCACAGAGTTGATTATAGATAGATTCCTCAGGGTAACGCTCACGACGGCGACCACATACAACTGCATAAGCCACTTGCTCATCTAAAAACCTCTGTGCTGAACACATCCACTGCGGCTGAACTTCACAATCCCCATCAACAAACTGAATATACGATAAGTCTGGGTATTGCTGAAGTAAATATGAAGCCCCTTCATTACGCGCACGAGCTGCAGTAAAAGGCGTTGATAGGTCCAGTGACAAACAATCCACACCTCGTTCCGACGCTTCAGATAGGCTATTATCAGTAGAACCCGAGTCGACATAAACTATATGCTCAAGGCTGCCTAGCAAGGACTCTAGGCAAGCAATTAATCGCCGCCCTTCGTTACGTCCAATGACGACAGCACCTACCGTTCGAGTTTTATCAATACTCGTCATTATTAGCGACTCACAAAATAAGCGTAAGAATCATATCTAGGAAGCATCGGCTAGCCAATTAAGGTTTTTCTTTACAACACTCTGCTTATAATTATCGCACGATAGATCGGTGCCTAAATACCGCCCTAAAACAGCTAAATCTTTATCCAATAGCTCCGTTAGGTATTCAAGGTGCAGGGCATCAATTTCTGGGCGTTTTTGTAGCGTTAGACTCTTCTTAACTCTATCCCTGAAACTTTGAGGAACCAGCGCGCGACGTAAAAACGTCATCACACTCGATTCAACTAACCAAGAATAGCCCTTAAAAGCACGAACCCGATCACCTGAAACATTCTGCGCTACAATCTCATTTTGCCAGGTCACAACCCCATCAAACCCTATAAAATCAGCTACACGCTGCAACTGGTGTTGAGGCTTAAGCCTAATAGCTTCACTAAAAACAGGCAATACAGAATCACGCCCAAACTGCTTAAAATATGGTTCTAATTGACTCGCATAACAACTATAAGCGGTTAACTCTTCGTACTGATCAATCGCCTGATTAATATCGCACTTAAACTTATTTTGCGACCACTGGTGAATATAATGAGACACCAAACGATCTATGGGGTGGCGCATTACATAAATAAATTTAGGTTTTTTAAGCAGCCTAGCGATACGTTCAACTGTTAAAGGGTAATCCGGTGATTTTGTATAATGCGTGCTTGATTCACCACATATATCCGCGGCCAATGCATCAGAAAACAATGACTGATACCAACGTTCACCTCGCGCATATTCAAGGTCATCACTAAAATAATTAGGTTCTTTCGGTGTACTCATGAAAATGCCATCTTGCAAGGCTAATTGAGTATGCAAGGTGCTAGTGGCCGACTTCATCGCCCCTATAATAATAAAATCAGGTTTTATTTCCATAATATAATCAAATCTTTCAAGGCTTAAAGGCTTTTATTTTAGACTCTAAATGTCTAACATCTAAAAGTAGGGTATCCGGAGCAATATCAAAGAAACGAGAAATCTCAATAAAGCGCCACCTCCAGTCTAATTTCTTGAGTGATTGTTTATAATTATAGTCAGCTAGTTCAGGCCTCCACTCAGCTATTGCATTTTTTATTGTAAGCATTCCATTTTCTCGCTCAACGGTACCAAGTTCTAATGTCGCCCCCTCCCATAACAATTCTTTCACACTCGGTTCATCAGGGGAAATCCCAGCTACGATTCCACCACAAGCCAACGTATCTACCCAACGCGCTGTTAAGTAAGCCCGAGTAGGGTGGGTATAATTAGTCGGGTTATCGAGGTTAGAAAAGGCTAATACAAACTTCACTTGTTGGTAAACCGCCATTAAACTTTTATGGTTCTGCGAGGGATCATCAGTAAGGCTAGGGCGTCCGCTAAAACTAATATTATTATTAACACATGACTTATATGTCACGTCATCATCAGCCCAACCATCGGGCTGTCGTCCAACCCGGATTAAATCCCAAAAACGCTCGGCCGTCCCTCCACCAAGGTTTAGCACATCCGTTCCCCAAGGTAGCCATGATGTAGGTGTTTTGGTTAAACGACACCACTCATCAACATCTTCTCCAGAGGTAATAAAGAAATGGTCAAAAAAACCAGACACTGCAACAAACTTCGGAACCCTATCTAGCCAAAAAGAATCTATTACCCAAGCAGCAATGTAGTCAAACCGCCGCCTAAAGTCCTTAATTTGAAACAGTAATGATAAGTCAGTCGGTGATGGGCATATCAACAATAACTTCTCACCTTTACTCTTAACCGTTCTTTTTGAAATCAAAACCGATAGCTTCGTAGCAATACTCGGTTCTTTATATTCTAAAACTATCAGTTCGGCCTCAAGCAACTTCGCAGCCAGCCTGACCATATATGATATAGGTGACCAACCTATTGATTTTTCGCAGTAAACAATGATCATTCGGAAACTTTAAAGTAGTATGATTGTAATATTAGATCGTTACCCTACATTATTCTTCACATAATTACTTGGGTGAATATACTCCCTAAGCGGGCAAAAATAATTAGTCCAGACATCTTTCCATTGGCACTTAGAAGCAGCAGGTTCAAAAGAAGACGATAACAACGACCGGAGTAATGATACTAAATACCCCAAACTCCAACACAGGTTTGCCATTAACAACCCCTTACCTCCGTACACTTGATAAAAATATCGAGTACGTGATTCATAAAAGTAACGAGGTAAACGCTTGCGTTGCTTGGCCTGGGATTTAACAGGCGAACTACCACCACGCAAATGCACAACATGAGCATCCGGCACATTTAATACCTTCCAACCCGCCTGCTGCGCTTTGTGTGCAAAGGCCACATCCTCATAATACATAAAATAGCCATCGTCCATAAGGCCGACATCCTTAAAAACCTGAGCCTTAACTAACACACAAGCAAAGCTCGTCCAATCATAATAAGCAGTCTGTTCAGACACTTCAAAAGGCACCTTAAATTGCTGGAATATTGTAGTAATAAGTCCTGTCTTAGCTGAAGAAATCAATTCACTAATCGGCGTGTGAAATCGAAAACAACTCTCTTGGGGTGTAGCATCCGACCATTCCAAGCGCGGGCTAATCAAACCGGCAGAGTCATATTTTTTAGCGGCTTCTAACAATAAATTTACCGCACCTTTCCTAACTAAGGTATCGCTATTTAGTAACAAATAGTAATCTGCCTTTGCAGCCTTAATGCCTGCATTATTACCGCCAGAAAAACCGGTGTTATCAACCGACCTAATTAGTTCTACTTTATCAGCGCAAACTTGCTCACTTATCCAGCGCTGAATAATATCACATGAATTATCTTTTGAGGCATTATCAACCACCACCACTTTCGCATCTAACTCTGCTATCTCAGGCAATAAAGAAGCAAGACAATCAATAACTAATAGAGGTGTTTTATAGTTAATAATGATAATCGCTAAATCTAGCATCCATCACTGCCAAAAAAGTGCTTTATTCTTTTGGCCTTGAGTAAAGGCTCTAGCTTTGGGTCAAATGCTCCCTCTCTACTCTTAATTATATCGGCCCAAGGCAGGCCCTCTGTTTTTATCTCCAGACGCTCCACTAAATCGCTTACTTGGCCAATTATTTTAGCTGGTACTCCTGCCACAATCACTCCTTCTGGAACATCTTTATTTACCAGAGCGCCAGCAGCAACTATCGCATTAGGACCAATAGTTACATCAGGCAAAATGATCGCGCCATGCCCAACAAACACATTGTCCTTAATGTCTACTTTCCCTACACTATCTAGCTTCTTGTTGTAGGCCTTATTTAAAACGGCTATCGAACCATCATGACCTAATATTGTGCATGCTGTAAGCATCACATTGTCACCTAACCGAGTATATTCTGGGTTCGTAATATTCGTATATGGCCAAAAGGTACACCCTTCACCTATCGAAAAATAACACCCCCATTTCTTTTCGTAAGCCGTATATTCAGCACCCGAGGGTTTACAAATTTTAATATAGATATTTTTAAACTTACCTGTTTCAAAAGCAATATACCTAATAATTTCTTTAAACAAATTCACCCTATAGCCCTCTCAAACTCAGTCACCTTCACTTCCCATCGATGGGATAATGCTTCTTGGTGCGCCATACTGGAGATTCCTAACCACTCATTTTTTGTCATCATACATATTGTTTCCATTGCCCGTAAAAAACCCGCTTGATCACCCACCTCAACCAGTACCCCCCCTCCTGTCTTTAATAAATCAGGAGCGGCTCCACACCGAGTACCAATGACGGGCGTTCGACATGCCATAGCCTCTAAAATTGGCAAGCCAAACCCTTCAACTTTACTCGTAAAGAGCCACGCATCACATTCGGTATAAATATCTCTTATTTTTTCTTGATCTGGCTGAGAAATATATTCAGCATAAGCGGGGAGCCCCACAACATCTTTTTCACTTTCAATACCAAATAAAACTAAATTAATAAATGGGTACTTTATTTTTAACTCATTAAAACACTCAAATGCCTGTTGACTACCTTTATACTCCCGCCCCGAATACATCATTCCAAAAGTAACCTCATCTGACTTCTGCCGTGTTGGCGCATGAAATAGATCATGATCGACTGCATTAGTCACTACGCTCACATCACTTTGCTTATAATTGCCCATTAATACATCCGCTAACCATTGAGCAACCACAACTTTCTTAAAAGGTAATTTAAACGTATCTTTCACACGTTTCACCGGGAGCCACGGATGAATTTCATGATGCTGAATAAAGTATACCTTCCTCCCCTTTTCCGCAGGAAAATCAGAGATCCACTCGGCTGTGGCCCAAAAGGTTGCAATGATGACATCAGAATCAGGTACATCCTCAGCAGTTATCAAACCTTCTTTTAGAACCATTACCTCATAATTAGGATTTTTAAAAAAAGCATTATTAAACCCTGAATCAAACACATAGCCTTTCCAATGCAAAAGAGACTTTATTTTCTCTTTTAAAGTAGGTTTTTTTTCATTTGGCGATATAACCGTAACAGTATGCCCTCTTTTTGATAATAGATTCGCATAGATTGAAATGACTCGAAGACCACCAGTCAAGTTTAAAGCAGGTACTATAAATGTTATTTTCATACTGAAGTTCCAATTCTCATAGCTGTCTTATAACAGGTTCCCCCACCTATCATCCCTCTAATACCCCCGAATACTACAAGCAAGTAACTTCCATGCCTGCCACTGCAATGGATTGGATAATACAGATTTCTTTGCATATTTTCTTGCTGTGGAAATATTATTACCTTTTAATGCCCACCAGCCCCACTTTATATACACATCTTCAACCTTTTGTGCATTTATGCTGTATTTTTCTACCGACACAAAGTCAATCCCGCGCCGGTTACAGGCAGCAACCACGGCTTTTTTTGCACTCTCATATTGGCTTAATCTTTTTGTATACCCTATACTTTCTAAGTGTTGCCTATAAAGAAATAAATATTCCGGTATATTCGCAAGCTCACCAATTTCAGCAAGTCTGAGCCACAGATCCAAATCTTCCGCATTAGGGTAACGTTCAGAGTAAGCATTTACTTTTAACATCTGTTCACGCCTTATCATTGCCGAAGGGTGAACAATTGCCCCGCCTATACCCTTGATATGAGCACCATCAATTTCTGCATGTGAACACCAGTGGCCCATAGGCTTAATTAGATCACCCTCTGAATCAATTAAGTGTGACCATGCTCCTACCGCCACGCAATTAATATGCTCATCTAAATATGCAACTTGTTTTTCAAATCTCAAGGGTAAATTGATATCATCCGCATCCATCCTGGCAACATACCTTCCTTTAGATAAGGCCACCCCTTGGTTTAAGGTTTTAATTAACCCTTTATTTTGCCGACTAATTAAATGGACCCGCTTATCCTTTTTTTCATAACGCTGGAGTATTTTTAATGAATCATCTGTAGAGCCATCATCAATAATAATAAACTCAAAATCAGTAAACGTTTGACTCAAGATACTGTCTACTGATGCTTTAATATACTTTTCGGCATTATAGACGGGCATAACGACTGAAATAACTGGCTCACAATTAGCGTCCATAGAACCCATATCCATCACAACGTTCTCTCCATAATATGAACCTTAAACTAAAGCCTACAAAAGCTCGCTTTAACAACGTATTAGCAGGCAAATAAACTGGGCCATTTTTTAGCCAACAGCTGTATCAATTTATTCCTATACTTAAAATTAATCCACTTCCATATAATAAAACGTGAGTACTCAGGCATCCATGTTCCAGATGAACCATTCTCCCTGCCAATCTGTAATCCCGCATTAGAAAACAAGCTTCTAATCGTTTTTTTTGTGAACCATCTCAGGTGTGTGCGATCCATTATCCCGATACCGGTATAATCAAATCGCCCACGAATCAAGTTCAGTCTTACCGTCCAATGTGCAACATTAGGCACACTAGCCACGATGAAACCGGTAGGTTTAAGATAACAGCGCGCTAATAATAATGCCTCTTCTGGATGAGTTAGGTGCTCTAATACATCAGCAAACAAAATCACATCAAACTGATGGTTCGATGTAAAACCACTCGGGCTAAATTCACCATGCATGACATTAATGCCGCATTTTTTTGCTGCCTCAGCCCTTTCAAAACTAGGTTCCACTCCCAATACATTAGCCGATTTAATATCCGAAATTAATTTTGATATGGAGCCGGTACCACAGCCTACATCTAAAACAGAAGCCCCCTGAGGGATCAGGTCGATTATTAAGCCAGGAGCATCATACGGGTCATACATTTGCCCGCCATAACGCAAATGATTAGTGTCTTTATTTTCCATTCCCCTTTCTTACAGTTCACATTACAAACAAGCTACCGCCACCAATTCTTTTTAAACAATATATCTCAGGGGCTACTATTAAGAAAAATCAAACATATTCATGAAGTATCGTCTGCGCTTCCATTGCAGAAAGGTGCGGCCTTGAACCTAAGAAACTCCTCATCTCCTTCATGGCTTTCCCTGAATCATAGCTTCCTCCTGTGTCTCTCAATGTGTGGGCAACAGGAACACAATCTATTATTCCCATTTCTTTGTTACTTTCAGTAAGTAAAACCGGCCACACATAATCCAGCCCCCACCCCATGGGCGACTCAGTATTCAAAGGCAACAGAAGAGACTGGGCATCCCTTCGAATAGAGACCAGAGGGCCTATTTCTACAAATAATGTTTGCCGAGCGCATAATTCTAAATTCTGCTTGGTGACCTGATGAGAGATCACACTCTCAGCTGTTCTAGCAGGTTGAGCAAGTGCAAAGTCATACTGCTCTTGCCTGAGTAAGAACTGATCCAAGAAATCTTTTGGTAATCTAATATCATCATCAACAATAATTATATAATCAAACTCTTGGTCTGAAAATGGCTCAAGCAAGGAGTTAATTAAACTTGAACGTGGCACAAGCACATCTATATAGATGTGCTTCACTCCATCAATAAGCTTCAGTTTTTTTTCTCCTTTTAGCACAGCCCATACCTGTTGAACCTCATGATGACTTGAACCGGAAAACACCGAGGATATATGATCGTAATGGTTATCTCGATCTTGCAACACTACCCCTGCAATTAACACTTTGTGAGGCTTAATAGGTTTGTCCGCATGTTTTTTTATTTTGGGGCGAAAAACCAGCTTGTCAGCTAACGACCTAGTTATTCTGCTTTTAATTTGCGTTATCTTTTTATGCATACTTAACCTAAATTACTTAATATCCGACTTAACAAAATCTTTAAAAGACGGACTTGTCGCTATTAAGTCATCAAAGGTACCTTGCTCTTTTATGAGTCCACCTTCCATTCTAATTATTTGATCACAATTCCTAACCGTCGACAGCCTGTGAGCAATCATAATAATAGTTTTTTTATGAGACAAACTATATATTGCTTTCATAACCGCTTGTTCAGTGGGTGTATCAAGCGCACTCGTCGCTTCGTCAAGAATTAGAACAGCAGGGTTATGATATAAGGCCCTAGCAATACCTATACGCTGACGCTGCCCACCACTAAGCCTAACACCTTGTTCACCGACAACCGTATCGTAAGAGTCATCTAACTCATTCACAATAAAGTCATGTAAACCCGCCATACTAGCCGCCCTTTCAACCTCTAATTGGTCAATCTCACTATTAAAAAGACCAAATGCAATATTCTCCCTAATTGTCGAATCTGCTAAAAAAATAACTTGAGGAACATAACCAATATGACTCTGCCATGCTTGTATGTTATTAGCTGTAAGCGCTTGACCATCTACTATTAGCTGCCCCTGTTGAGGTTCAAGCAGGCCCAATATAATATCAATTAATGTTGATTTTCCTGAACCACTACTTCCAATAATACCTATACTTGTATTCGCTTTTACTGTCATTGATAGTCCACCAATAGCTTTTTTAGAGCTATTAGGGTAGCTAAAACTAACTCCTTCTATTACAAAGCTCTTACCCAACGGTAAGAACTCAGTCATCGGCGCTTCATTTTTCTTCGAGTATGACTCAGCAATGCCCGCAGTTTTCATTTCCTCATAAAACAAATCAACAGCAGCAACATCATGCCTTAAGGTTCCTGCACTTTGAAATATACCTTGCAATGCAGGTAAGAGACGGTAACCCGCTAAAGCATATACAGAGATCATTGGCACAACATTAGCCACATCATTTCTTACCGCTACTAAAAAAATCGTAATGGCTAAAATACCACCGAAAGCAACTGTTTCAAGTAGATATTTAGGTAAGCTAACGGCTGCTCTAGAAAACACTTGATGTTTAATCATTTCTTGAGAAACATCATGAAATAGCTTTAAATAAAACCTTTCTCGACCTAATACTTTAAGCTCCTTAATCCCTCCTAGAGATTCACTTATGAAACGTATTCTCTCTGAGAAAAGCTTTATAACCAGCGAACCGGTTTTTCTTAGTTTTAGTCGAATTGACCAATATATAAGTACATACGAGCAGCCCAGAAAAACCGAAACGAGCAAGGCTATAACTGGGTCGATTGCCATAAGAAATAACAATATGCATATTGATGTAAAAGCTTTAGATACGATATTAATCGAACTCATAATGCCACCATTAACGACTCTAGTAACTTCATTTGCGATAATATGTAGCAAGTCCCCACTATTTCTTTCTAGATGAAATAAATAGCCTGCACTCAGATATTGCCGTAACAACCTAAATGCTAACAAATGATTTGTCATAACAACAAATCTCGTGGTAGCCCACTCAGTAAAAGCTAAAAACAAATTGCTCAATACCAAGGAAAGCAGCACAAAAACACCTAGTAAAACAATAAAGTTACGGTTGTCATCTATGCCAAAATATAACTTTGTAGCACTCAAGTATTCATTTGTTTCGACAACACTCGGGTTTGCTGCTGCAGTAATAAAAGGGAAGATTGAAGCTATCCCCAGTACTTGGGTAACCGTCGATAGTACAACAATACAAGCAATAAAAAACAAGCGTCTTTTTTCTTCCCTAGAAAACTCTAAATACAATCTTTTTAAACTAATATACACGTTAACCCTTGTTAAACTTTAACTTTATTATCAACTAAAATCTGCTCTGAACGACCCAGCAATATACCAGCTAATAACCAAAGCCAAGGCGCCAAAGAAGCGTTAGGCAATTGATCTACCATAATAATACCAACCAATATCGCATGCGCAGATAATAGATTTTTCTCAGAAGTTATTTTAAGGTATCTAGCCGCCTTTTGTGCTCTAAAAACGGTAACTGCCAACAAGCCAAACTCTGCTATAAACCCTACAATCCCTGCAATCCCAAAAGTAATTATCCAGTGCCCGTCCGTTACCGATAAGTCAGCACCCGTTTCGTTATCGTACACACGATTACGGCCCCACCCCCCCCAACCAAAAAAGAAACGTTCTCTGCCATGCGACAGCAGCGCATCTTCATTATCGAAGCGGAATTGTAATGACTGTGCCCTCTCTTCATTGAGGGTTGTTGCCACAGCCATAATGCCCTGATGCGGAAAGACCTCTGAAATTGACATGAAGGGATACAGCATAGCTAAAGACACTAACATAATCGCTATTTTATGCTGTATTTTTGCCCCTGCTTTTTTAAGCAGTACAAAGGCAAACGCCCCATACACTATGGAAGCAATGCTTTTGCACAAAATCAACACAGCTAATAAATAAACACTCACTAGCGTTGAATTCAATCGTCTAACTTTAACTCGATTATTCCATAAGGCAACAGAAGCAAGCAAAACAACGGCACTAAAAAATGCAACCCACAACCCATGCCCCATAAAGACAACAGGCCTAAAGCCACCATAACGTTTTTGCTGAGCAAAACTATGTGGAAAATAGTCATAAAACCAATTGTGAAATTGCGGGCTCATTCGTACCTCAAACAACATCGGTATTGAATAAATTAGGCCAGCAACCACAAGGAGCTTGAACACTAACAATTGATCTTCATACGTTCTAAAGAACTGCCTACCCATAAAAAAAGGACTTATTATTAAGAATTGATTTATTGTTGCCGACAAACCATCATAATATGTGAGGCCTTTTATGCTCCTCCACCCCATAACCAATGTATCACTATTTAGTGCAGATGTTATAAAGGGTGTAACGAGTAATAAAATAACAAGGTACTTTAATTTACCTAGCTCTTTTATATATGAAATACGGTGTTTTTTAACCAACCAGCAACCCATTAACGCTGAGCAGACTGGGATAGTATGCTTACCCATTGCAGGAAGCATGGGTAAATCAATTTCTGTTTTTACCGGCAAAAACATAAAACCGCCCAGTATTGTCCATACCGTGGCGACTTGAATGTTTTTTGTGCGGTACCAATAAATTGAAAGCAAAGGCCAGCAGGCTATTACTGCGTATGCAAATCCATTTCCCATTGTCTTTTTAGTGCGTTGTTTAAATTCCCATTCAATAAATTTCGTAGAACTCAGCCCGCTATTTTTACATAGAAAACAACCCTAGACCTAATGGTTTTAATATATTTCACCAAAATAAAAAAACAGCACATAACATTCCTGTGCTGTTTAATAAGTCACGATAGTAGCGTTTAAACTATCTCATCAGACACTCACCCGTTGAAGAGGTAGCCCGACACCTTCTTCGGTCACCGACCTTACGTTCAGATCTGACGTAATCAGTTGTTTTATCTGTCTCGTCAGTCTCAGTGTGGTTACTTACCGTCCTAGTACGGGCGACTTTTCGCTCATATTTGACATAGTCACCTCTAGTAGGTTTTTCATATGCCTCGCCAGCTTCAGTGCTGTTAATTATCTCCCGACCACGAGCAGCACTACGACTTAATATAGGACCTGCGCTATCAGCAGTATCAGCAGTATCAGCAGTATCAGCAGTATCAGCAGTATCAGCAGTATCAGCAGTATCAGCAGTATCAGCAGTAACAATACCTTCACTGGCATCAATAACTGTTGCTGAGTCTATATAAACAATATCTGTATATCGCTGGCAAACATTAGATGAAGTATCTGTGTTTAAGTTTGCCCCTCTTTTAGTGATACACTCAACTGTTGATGTTTCCGGCTGACTAATCACATTATTCTTAACATCAAACACATGCTCACCACCAATCGATATACCTGCAGCCCCATCACCATCCTCACTCAAAATAATCTCATTATTTGAAATGAGGACATTTCTCGACTTAACACTATCTTCAGGTTTCCCAGGTATTTTTATACCCGCACTAAGGATATTAGCTTGATCAGTAATCTTATTCTCTTCCACAACAACACCGTCACAAGATGAACATTCGATTGCAATATTCCCCATATTCAATAATTTATTATTGATGATACGAACAGTAGTAAACACCTCATCTATGCTATACCCCGGATCAATACCGATACCCCAACAATGCGGTGAGACAGCACCCACATCTTCTTTTATTAAATTATCCTCAATCGTAAGGTTTGATATTACTCCATGGGCAACTAAGGATACTCCTGAGCACTTCCCATTAACGATTGCTGATTTATACAACGTATTGCCCCGTATAGTCACTGTATCAATAGAAAAACCAAGTTGTTTACTTGGGCTTGATAAATAGATGTTATGGTTCAAAATATTTCGTTCAAATCCATTATTTTCGAAATTGTTATTCTCGATTAAAAGCTCGTTCCCACCACCTAACCATCCTTGAGCAGAGTTATCAATAATGACAGAATTCATCAAGGTTATACGGTCATTGGCACCATTTACACCGAGGTTAAGTGCATTTGTCCCAGCTGCATGCACTCCTAGACTAAACCCTTGAATATGTAGGTTATCTAACACCACATCATCTACATCATTATAAAAGAAAACTCCAGCTTTAGTGTTAGTCGATGAGGATAAAATTAAATTCCTAACCGTATACCCCCCATCTTGGTCAGCATTACCACCTTCTTCAAAACGAAGTGCAGTTACATCATTTGCGACTAATTGAGGTCGTTCTAAACTACCATCCCCATAATCTGCAATCGTACAAACTGAATCTGCTGAGCACCGTTGATTAGATAAGCGAGCACCTACAACTTGAAATACACCACCACGGCAAAAAAGAACACTATCACCACCATTCATAGTGTTGAATGTTGACATTCCTTTAGAAAAGCTTTGAAACGGGGTGAGCTCTGAACGACCATCATTAGCATCATCACCCTTATCACACACATAGTAATTTACTCCACCAGCCGCAGATGGCGTATTTCTCAAGTCGGCATTAACTTGTTCAACAAAGCTTAGATTCGCTTTAGGGGAGGTACAGCCAAGTACAAATACAGCACTAACTATCAAAATAAATATTGATCTTAATTTTCTTATCTTAGAGGTTCCCATACTTAGCTACTCCTGTAACATTCATCTAGTATTCCAATTTTTTAGTTATAGATTGATAATAGTTGATTATTAAAATAGTGAACGAGTAACGGGTCACACTTTATTAGTTAATTTAAAATTTAGGTTAAATCACCTAAGAATTTAAATTATTCAGTTAACTCGATTCAAAAAATAGCTTATTATCAAATAAGCAGCGATTCGTAGAGAGTGGGTCACTCTGCGCCTATACATCAAATAATTTCGTCCCTGACAATAATCCTAAAAGCCGATAACGACTCCTGAATACTAGCGACTGCAGCTAAAAAGCCAAACGCTGCTGATAAAATTTATTTAAACAACAACGAAACCTTAGTTTCTTGTAAATTTTATTCATGTTTTCTCGGCAGACACATTATTCTGGACAACTACGGTACAGATTACATCCTTGCTAAGCTCTTATCGAGCCATCTCAAAAGACTTACGGCAACACAATATTATATTTATCTTTCAACATAGCCGACACGGCATCTACTTGCGGGTTTTCCTTCTCAGTAGCTTTTATAACACTTGATGCTTTTTTATCTTCCATCATGCATAAGATAGTATTAATTTTTATGTTTTTAATATCATCAGCAAAGGCATACACCATTGCAAAATCACATAGATTATTAATTCTTCTTGGAACCCCCCCGCTATAACAAAAAATAGCCGCACACGCTTCATAGCTAAAAATAGGCACCGTTGCTCCAGCTTTTTGCAAACGATGGACGATATACTTTTGTGTTTCTTCGAAACTCAACGCTTTAAGGTGAAACTCCACGCCTATCCGTTGGGCGAACTGCTCAAGCTCAGGGCTATTAAGTTTATCAATTAACTCTGGCTGACCGGTTAAAATCAACTGCAAAAAGATATCGCTATCGATATTCACGTTAGATAATAAACGCAATTCCTCTAACGATTTTACGCTCAGGTTCTGCGCCTCATCGATGATTAATACCACGCGTTTACCTTCTGCATGACGCTCAACAACAAAGTTAATATAGTCTCTATAGCGCCCTGCATTATCAGTTGCACTCGACTCGATATCCAAAGCATCCAACACCCAGCCCATTAAGTCGCCAAAGGATTCGTGGGTATTATTAATAAGACCGATCACACAATCATCAGCCATTTTCTTAAGCAAGACTCTAATTAACGTCGTTTTACCGGCACCAATTTCCCCGGTTACCACAGTAAAACCCGCGTGACTTACCACACCGTATTCAAGCATGGTCAGTGCTTTTTTATGGTTAGGACTTAAGTATAAGAAATCAGGATCAGGGACTTGGTTAAACGGCTTATGCTCTAAGCCAAAGTGTTCTGTATACATAAGTTAGTAACTTTGGTGCATCGGTGGTTTTTCTGATTTATTGAGTACACTACCAATTAGTTGCGTTCCTTCTAATAACTGGAGAGATTTGACTATTTCGGATTCTTTATTTTTTCCATCCTCAACAACTAATAACGTGCAATCAATATATTCTGACGCCAATAGAGTATCATCTGTTTGCAGGATTGGCGGCATATCAAAAATAATCACCCTAGAGTCATATTTCGCTTTTAAATTTGACGCTAAATTGGTCATCTTTGAACCCGATAATAATTCCGCTGAATTTTCAGCTCTACCCTTACCAGGCACTATAACTAGGCCTTTGATGCCAGGGTTTATCAAAATATCAGTTAACTTTATATCAGATTCCAAGTAGTCTTTAAGGCCTTTTTCAACGTCTAAACTAAAATAATCGCTCAGGCGTGGGTTACGCAAATCTAGATCAACCAAGAGCACTGTTTGGTTAGTTTCCAAAGCCATCGCCACCGCTAAATTAGAAGAAATTAATGATTTACCTTCGCCGGCTGTCGGTGAAGTAACGGCTATTGTCTGCCAATTATTTTCACGAATTTTATGTAACACTTGGGTGCGTAACATCCTAAATACGCCAGACTGAGGGTTGCTGTACTGAGCAGCAACAACACGTTTATCCGCTAAACTTTTTTCAGATATTTTTACAACCTTAGTCTGTGAGTATGTAATATCGACAATATCTTTGTTTTCTGCTCGGGTAACATCTATTGTTGATTTAGTTGGAGCATGTGCTGTTGATTTAGCTGAAGCATCTGCTTGTTTATTACTAGCCTTTTGCCCTGCTTTCGCTTTATCCAGTGCTTTTTGAATTCTATCCATTTATCTCATTACTCAAGGTTAATAACAAT
>Ga0105358_10000398_pt1 | contig 21448 bp, 18 predicted proteins | sample GOMGulsemesocosm_5_FD_83509 | JGI IMG/M metagenome (GOLD analysis project Ga0105358, IMG submission 83509) | Methane-oxidizing microbial communities from mesocosms in the Gulf of Mexico - GOM15C Gulf of Mexico | ecosystem: Environmental > Aquatic > Marine > Cold seeps | place: Gulf of Mexico... | reverse complement strand
TTCATCTAACACAATACTCATAGTTCACTTCTCAGTTTTACATTACGGGTATAAACACCCTGTAATCAGGTATTATACCAATTTGATTAAATTATTGCTCACTTGTACGGGTTAAAATAGTCCAGGTCGGCGTTGCTCTCAATTCTAATAGTCAATTATCTATTACTCAATCGAGTGCCTTGCCCTGAAATATTTTCACTACGTACAACAAGATCACAAACTTAATAAAGCTAGTATTACCAGTAATAATAACAGGATTATTCACTATATAATGGTTGATGTATTGGGGAAAGTAAGATACTTTATTAGAATATACGCTTAAATTTTAAGCTTGGTGGGATTTATAGCGCTTTTTTAGTATTTAAATTTTAAAGGTTCGGTATGCAGGCATTAGCTCAAAGAGAAGTTCTATTAGAAAGGCGGCAACAAAATGTAGCTGTGGATTCTTTGTGGGGAAAGCTTTCATTAGCGCAAAAATTTGCCGCTAGTAGTTTAGCTCAGTTTGGTTATGACCTTACTTATATCCGAAACAGCAATGTTGGTAATTTAGCTATACTCCTATGCAATGGTAATGCTGCAACTATTTCAAGTGAAGGTGAAATAGACACCTCACCAGATATTGTTATTAGACATTAACACGAAAATATATATTATTTTTGACAATAATTTACACCACTCTCTTGAATTGAATCGCTACTGGCATCAATGTCATCATATTTTACTAACAATGCTTCCACTAAAGAAACAAAACCAATAAGGTTATTGCTGGCCCATAACCGTTGAATTTTCACATCGCTCTTTATAATATTATTAATAAAATCGCTAAAAGCATCTTGATTTTCATAGCATTTTTTGGTGATGCTCTGTAATTTCCCCTTTCCTTTTAGACATTCCATAAAAATAACATTGTAGTTATTAATCAGAGGCTTAATAAGTGCTATATTTTTTAAAGACTGTTGATCTTGGTTTTTAGTGAGTAGTTTTTTTAATCTACTTTTGGCAAATTCGCCATGATTGCTAGCAATCATAGCTATGGATTTAGTTAGGACAGTATTATTTTTTACCGTGTTAGCGGTTTCTCGTTTAAGTAGCAGCAAAGAGTGTTGTGATTTTTCGGCGCGAAAAAAGAAATAAATACTAATAACCATAAATAGGGCAGTAATAAGTAATATAGCTAACATTAATTCACCTGAAATTTTTTAGGCTAGTTTTGTGGAGTCACTTAATCGTGATAGAAAAATATAGGGATCAATATCTTGAAAGTCTGGATTTTCTATTGAATAAGCGATTATAACGGAAAACTCCCCTAAGTTGGCAAAAAATCTTAATTTTAATGCTGAGATTAGTTTTTCTATTGTTCTTGTCACGTTATCTATATTCTGGTGAGGAAAAAAGAGTAAATACTCTCCATCATTAATTAACCCCGCACTTTCAAATTCACTCAAGTGCTCGTTTATTAGACTGGCAATGCCTCGACTAACTTCTGAGACTGTTTTTTTGTTAAATTGAAATGTTAGCTCTTGCCAATTGGTGATTGAAATGTAACCTAACGTTAAGGGGTAGTCATACTTCCTAGCCATATTAAAACTTGTTTGGTATAACTGCTTAGTTTGTGTTGAGTTAGCTAATATATGACTTGGCTTCTCTAAAGTTTCATATTCTGTTTGTAACCTTTTTCTACGTTGTTTAACCCCTGAAATAATAATAAATATCAACAGTAAAGAGGTGACGATAGTTGATATTAAAATAAATAGTTGTTGTTTGCGAAATTTACTAGAAAAAGTAGAGGTTAACTCGCTCTGATCTGCTAGCTTTATTGCTAATGCTCGTGCTTTATTACTGGCTGTTATACTTTTATTCTCATTCGGTTTAATCATTTCGCTATTAGCATTCAACTCAATGATCTTTTTAGTAAATAAAAGATTTTCTGATAAAGCATCACTATATTTTTTTTGCCATAAATAGGCTTTATTTAGATCTTTTTTAACCAAGTACATATCTGCGAGGTATTGATAAATAATAATATAATCAGCAGTTAACTTAATGTTGGCTGTTAACTTTTCTGCTTTTAATAATATACTAAAGCTCTGATTTTCTTGTCTTGTTGCATGGTATATTTGCGCTAGAATAATAAGGCTTTCCAAATGCGGGGTTGATAAATTATTATGATAAAACAATTTTTTAGCTTGCGATATTTCAGTTTTTGCAGCTGTATATTGTTTTTGGTGCAGCAATGTTAATGAAAGGCCCTGACTTGCATAGCCAACATAGATTGGAGCATCTTTTTTTATTGCATAGTTCTTAGCCTCCCAGTAAGCAGTATATGCGTCATTAAACCTATTTAAACGGTAGTATGCATTTGCTAGATGAAAGTATGTTTGGTCAATATTATTTAATCTATTTAAATTAAATCTCAGTTTTAATATTTTCAACTGTACGGTAAGCGCTGTTCGATAATCTCCTAAGTGATAATAAGCATTTGCTAAAATGGTTAATAAGGAGATATGTTCAGAAAAAGCATGATTTTTCTGAATTACGACTTCAACTTCTTGAAGGTCAACTAAAGATTTCGCATGCTGTCCCAACATAGCAAAAGCAAGACTTCTATAACTTAATGCAATTAAAAAACATGTGGTGTTCTTTTTATTTTGTGGAGTATTTATTGCTTGTTGTACAGTCTTTAATAATTGTTGATATTGCTTTTTAGCCGAGAATATTTTAGCTAAGCTAATTTGTAAGCGTAGTTTGGTCTTTTGATTTTGAGAAGTAATTGCTAAGCCATCATTGGTAAATTGTAAGGCTGTTTCTAATTCACCTTTGTTGATAGCAACATTGGCGAGCAACAGGTAAGTTTTAGCAACAATATCATTAGGGTAATTAATACGCTGATTGATAATTGTGTTACTAAGTTCAATTACGTTATGGTAATTTAATGCTTCAGCATTTTGTTCAAATAAATATTCAACCTGAGTAATAAGCTTTTCTTGGGAGAGCAAGTGATTGTTAGCCAAGGTACTAAAACTCACGCTAAATAATGAAAATATAAGTAAAGGGACTGAAAACAACAATATTTTTTTTACTATTAACATGAGTAAAAACACAGTGTTAGATAAAATATAACACTCATTTTAGCGTGATTAACACTAGAGTGTTAGTTTTTTGTTTACAATTATAAAGCATGGCTTATAATGAACTTGAGCTGCTAAAGCTCGATAAGGGCAAATCTAGTGAAAGCTAGAGACGCAAAGTTACCGGTCTAAAGGGAAACCTATGACAGCGGGACTGCCAAATTTAGATGTAGTGGGGGCTCTTCTATTTTTACAGCTTTATGTCTGTTTCCCCGGTGTACTTTGCGTGGCTTCCCTTACCATTTTCAGATAATCCTAATTTTTTCTCTTACATTTTATTATCTTATTATTTGTTTGGTAATATATTGATGAATTATTGTTTTTAATAAATCCAACGGAATAGAGCCATTTTTCAATATTTGATCGTGAAATTCACGGAGATCAAATTGTTGACCTAATGCCTTTTCTGCATCTAAGCGTAATTGCTTAATCGTTAACTCACCTATTTTATATGATAGGGCCTGTCCTGGCCATGATATATATCTATCGATTTCTGTTCGAACATTATGTAATGATAATGCCGTATTATTCGCTAAGTAGTTAATGGCTTGCTGTCTTGACCAACCTTGGCTATGAATGCCAGTATCAACAACAAGACGACATGCCCGCCACATTTCATATGTTAAGCGGCCAAAATTATGGTAAGGATTTTCATACATGCCTGCTTCAATCCCTAAGTATTCTGAGTAGAGTCCCCAACCTTCACCAAAGGCCGAAATATAGGTACGATTTCTAAATTTAGGTACGTCTTGCATTTCTTTAGCAATAGACCCTTGCAAATGATGTCCGGGTACTGCTTCGTGTAATGTAAGGGCGGTTAAAACATATAAAGGCCGTCTGTCTAAGCGATAAGTATTGACCCAATAATTTCCCGGTTGGTCATCTCGACTCGGTCCTGAATAACGGCCCGTTGTATATTTGGGGGCTATATTTGCAGGTACCTCGATAACGCCATAAGGCGTTCTCGGTAAGGTTTTGAATAGGGCAGGGAGCTTAGCGTCCATTTGCTTAGCAATATAAGAGGCTTCCTTTAATAACTCAGTGGGTGTTTTAGCATAAAATTGTTCGTCATTTCGTAAAAATTTTATAAATGTAGCGAAGTCTCCATCAAAATTAACTTGCTCGATAATCATCTGCATTTCTGCACGAATTCGAGCTACTTCTTTCAAGCCTTTTTCATGAACCTGCTTGGCTGAGATGTCAATTGTCGTGTAATGCTTAATTCTATTTTGATAGTACTCCTTACCATTGGGAAGTGAAGATGCTGCTATATTTTTACGCGCATTTGGTTGATAACGATTAACCATGAAATCATAGTATTTTTGATAGGCAGGCATAACATACTGAGTTATGATCGCCTTCGCTTCTTGTTGAATTTTTGCTTGTTTTTCTGATGAAAGGTAAGTAGACATTTTTTTGAATGGTTTATAATACTCACTATTGCTTACATCTTTTTTAATATATGCAAGAATAGATTGCTCAAACCCTTTAAGTACTACTTTAGGTTGCGTAATACCTTTTTGAACTCCTAAATTCATCCAAGCCATTTGCTGATCAAAATAGCGTGGAATAGCGCGTAACTTTGATAAATAATCATAGTAGTCTTGCTCAGATTTTAAATTTATTTGTTGGCTGATGTTGTTTATCCACACATGAAAACCCGACTCAGCGGTTAATGGCATGTAATGTTCTTTATTTTGATAGCTGTCTAATTGGTTTTTTAAAGTGTAGAGTAATACCGCTCTATTTATTTGATTTTTTGTATTAAGTTGTTTGTTATTAATGTTACTTAATGCTTGATATATAGATTTTAATTTCTTATTTTGTCGCGCTAAATACTCGGGTGATAAATCAGGTAGCTTGCCATTGTTGCTGCCTTCTTTAGGCTCGTTAAAAGGGCTGCTTTGTAAATAGAATTGATGATGGGTACGAATTAATTGGTGCAACTGATGGTCACTAGTACTAACAGTTAATTGTTCTGGTGGCTTATTAGTGTGACTACAGCTCTGTAAAATAAAAAAGCAAAAGAATGTAAATATTTTTTTCATTGAATTAACTCAGCTGTATTGAAAATAACATTAAATTTAGTAGATATTTCTCAATATATACTAGAGAATAAAGCTTATAGGTGCCAAAGAGTACCATTATATAGCAAAAATAATAGCGCAATTATTATAGGGGTGAATCGGTGAAGTATCACGATTCTATAAAACAAGCAAACAAGACAATGACGCTGGCAGTTGACCAACTGAACCAGTGGCGTTTGCCAGTGAACCCCATTAACTATGCCGTTAGTTATGAATACTGTAAAAATAAAAAACCAATTTTAACGGCAAGCATTAAACGTTTATTATTATCGGGTAAAAATATAGACGGCTTCTTTATGGAGCAATTATACAAAGATCACCTACTCGAACAAAGTCAATTTCGAGATGATATTATCGCTGACATTTCACAGCTATTTACTCAAATTCAAGATAATTGCCAACAATCAACCTTTGGTGCTCAGACCTTCATTGATCAATTAGATGAAAATATTCCAGCATTAATGTCTAATAAAAAAAATGATGTAAAAGCCGCAATCTCTAAACTTCATCGTGCTTCTACGGCGTTTAAAAAGCAGCAACAAGAATTAGTAGAACAATTGCAGCAGTCTCAAATACAAACTAAAGCATTAGAGGATGAACTAGAAGAAGTCCGGCAAGAAATTTATTTAGACCCAGTTACTGGTTTGTTCAATCGAAAAGCCATGTCGAAACATGTGGAAGCTTGGCTTAGTGAAGATGCTGAAAGAGGCATTGCGGGCATCGTGATAAATGTTGATCATTTCACCGAATTTAATGAGCGTTTTGGCGGCTTGATTGGTGATGTTATATTATCAAAAATAGCGAAAAAAGTAGCCAGTTATGTCGATAATAGTGGCTTGCCAGTTCGCTTGGCTAATGATGAGTTTATTGTATTATTACCTGGTGTTGATAATGATATCGCAGATGAAATTGCTGAAAAAATAAAGCAAGGCGTTGATAAGATTCGTTTTGTTAGTGTTCAGTCTGGTGTGCGATTACCGAAAATGAGCATTTCATGTGGTACTAGTGAATTACGGCATAAAGAGCCGCTAAACCATTTTATCAATAGAACTCGAAAAATAATGGAAGGCAAGGGAATTTAAAGAGAAAGCTTAGTTTCATACTTTATCAAGTAGCTTTTCCAATTTTTCTAATTGATTTTCAGAAAAAATATTGATGTTGTGCTGTGCTAGTAGTTGGCTTGTCACGCCTTGTCCTAAAATTTTATTATTAGTAAATGAGCCATCATAAATAAATGTGCTACCGCACGAAGGGCTTGATTCTTTTAATAGCGCAAAACGAATATTGTGCTGCTGACATAAAATTAATGCCTGTTGTGCCCCAAGGTTGAATTGAGCATTGACGTTTATGCCAGACTTAGTGATTACTTCGCTAGAGTTTTGTTGTATCTCTGCGGGTTCTCTAGGAACGCTTAAGCCCCCAGAAACTTCTGGGCAAATGGTTATAAAACGCTTTTGTTGCTGCCATAATACTATTAATGGGTGCGCAAGCAAAAAAGCTTCATTGTTATAGCGAACCTTTTCACCGAGAAAGCACTGGCTGATCAGTATTTTATCAAACATAACTTTCGTTATTGTTATTGAGTACATTAAAAAAAGACTGAATTTTTGTCAAGCTGACAAGGTCTTGTGAATCAAACCAACATGATTGGCTGTAGTAATCAAAAGTTACACTAAACTCTGTATCTAGCCACTGAAAGCGAACCTGCTCTAAGTCAGCACCGATTATAGTTTCTTTGATACATAGATTTGAAACATTACTGAGTAATAATTGTCGGAGATTAGTTATATCTTCTTGAAACCAATGTTGATTAAAAAGCACTGTAATTTGATTATTAATAAGGTTAATTGATTGTATCGCTATAGCTGACATTTATATTCCAATGATGAGAAAGGTAAGCTTGAATAATGCTAAGCCCTTAATATAGCAGCTGTATTTAAAAGCTAAATGATCAATATTTGATGTTAATCATTATATTAGATCAAAAAAGCCACGACAGCAGAAATTATTTTACTTATACTGGATTTAATAAATTTAACAATAAATAGTCCTAATACATAAAGAGAGAGATAATTACTATGAAAAAACTTACTCTTGCAGTTGCTGCAACCGTAATGATGGCGTCTCCTGCTTTTGCTGGTGATGCTGCTGCTGGTAAAGGAAAGTCAATGATGTGTGGTGCATGTCATGGTACTGCTGGTATTTCTGCTGTTCCAACTTACCCTAACCTTGCAGGTCAAAAAGAAGCTTACCTTACAAAGCAACTTAAAGACTTTAAATCAGGCAAACGTAATGATCCAACAATGAAAGGTATGGTTGCTTCATTAAGTGATGCGGATATGGCTGATTTATCTGCTTATTACGCTAGTTTAAAATAATAGCTGACAAACGTTATTTGTTCTGAATTTTTAAAGCGCCCTTTGGCGCTTTTTTAGTTTTTAATATGCTGTTTAATTAGCTGTAAAAAAGGTTGCCCATAACGCGCTAGTTTCACATCCCCAATACCACTAACCGCTAACATTTGTCGTGAAGTTTGTGGCAACACTCTAGCTAGTTCTGAGAGGGTGGCATCATTAAAAACAATAAATGGTGCAATATCTTCACCATCGGCAATACTTTTACGTAGTTCTCGTAATTTTGCAAATAAAACTCTATCGTAGGTTTTTTGCTGGCTTTTATTTTGCCAGTAACTGGCTTTTTGTAATCGTGGGCTAGCTAGCATGAGTGGTTCTGTTGCTTTAAGTACACTTCTCGAAGCGTTGGTTAAGCAAAGAACGGATTGTTGTTCAATATCTTGCTGTAAATAGCCTAAATGTATTAGTTGCCCGATGATAGCAAACCAATAACCAGGCGTTTTTCCACTACCAATACCAAAGGTTGATACCTTATTATGATCTTGTTGCAATACTAGTTTCGTTTTTTCACCACGCAGTACGTCAATAACATGATTAATGTCGCCTTGTTGCTTTATACGAAAAACGCAAGATAACACCTTTTGTGCCGCTTCAGTTGCATCGAATTGGCTAGGAGGATCTAGACAAATATCGCAATTTCCACAGCTTTGCTCTGTATACTCTGCAAAATAGTTTAGTACTACTTGTCGTCGACAAGTTTGGGCATCTATAAAGGCACTCATCGCAGAAAACCGCTGCATCTCAACATTGACTCGTTGTGGATTATCACCTTCACTTATACGTTTTTTAATGCGTGCAACATCTTTATCAGCAACTAAAAACAACGCTTCAGCAGGTAATCCATCACGACCAGCTCTGCCTATTTCTTGATAATATGATTCTAATGTTCTAGGAGGTTCAAAGTGGATGACATAGCGAACATTAGGCTTGTTAATTCCTAAGCCAAAAGCAACTGTGGCGATTACGATTTGAATATTATCTTTGGTAAAGCCCTCCTGCACTATAGCGCGAATATCATTTTCTAAACCAGCATGATAAGCCGCGCAGTTAATGCCACAGGCCGCTAAATATTTAGCTAACTTTTCTACTTGCCAGCGACTATTACAATAAATAATGCCAGAGTCATCACCTTGTTTGCGCACATAACCTAAGACTTGCTTCTCACCGTCGTATTTTGGTGCCAAGGTAAAGCGTATATTAGCTCTATCAAAGCTATCTAATTGAATGTAAGGGTTGTTGAGTGATAATTGAGTAAGAATATCTTTGCGTGTTGTTACATCTGCTGTAGCCGTTAATGCCATCACAGGTACTTGCGGAAAATACTGTTTTAAATAGTGTAATTGAGTATAAGCAGGACGGAAATCATGACCCCATTGAGAAATACAATGTGCTTCGTCTATAGCAAATAAACTTAAAGGCAGTTCACCTAAACCTTGTAAAAAATAACGGTTGGTTAAACGCTCAGGCGCGACATACAATAGTTTAATTTCGCCCTGTGATAGTTTAACAAAAATATTCTTAATGGTTTGAGCGTCTAAAGATGAATTGATAAATGCAGCGGGAATACCTTGGCGGGTTAAATTATCAACTTGGTCCTTCATTAAAGCAATGAGTGGTGACACAACAATTGTAATACCAGGGAGTAATATTGCGGGTAATTGATAACATAAAGATTTCCCACCGCCAGTAGGCATTAATACCAAAGAGTCTCTACCTTGCATTAAGCTTGTTATGATATCAATTTGGCCTGAGCGGAAGCTGTCGTAACCAAAATAATGCTTTAAAGTATCAAGCAATAAGGTTTTTTCATCATCTGAGGTGGCTAAAGTGGTTGTAGCTAAATTCAACTGGTTTATCTTCAATAAGGGTTTAAAGCGTTATTTTACCTTAGACTGGTCACGAGCGGGGTGATTTTTTAATTCTATTTAACTTAAATAATGCTAATGTAGAATGTTTGCACATCAGACCAGAAGGTAGTTAGATGAATAAAGAAGCAATGTTTCAGGAATTGAGTGATTATTGGAATAATAACATGCCATTTAATCAGTTGCTTGGATTGAAAATAACGCATTTCAATGCTCAGAAGTCGGAAGTTCGATTTACCTGGCAAGATAAACTTATAGGTAACCCGATGCAAAAGATTTTACATGGAGGGGTAACCGCTTCTGCACTTGATTTAGCAGGCGGAACGGTAGCTGCAGCAAATATTATTGAACAGTTAACGGATATGACTCCTGAGACACTCAAGCAAAGCTTGAGTAAACTTGGCACTATTGATTTACGTACTGATTTTTTGCGCCCAGGTAGAGGAGAAGAATTTATTGTTACTGCGCATATTATTCGTAGTGGCAGTAAAGTAGCAGTTGCTCGAATGGAAATGCATAATGAGCTTGGTGAGCATATTGCGTTTGGTACTGGTACTTATATGGTAGGTTAGTATTAAATAAATATAACGTCTTTAATAAGGGGATAGAAAATTAAGTGTTATCATGCACCTTTATTATGGTTATCAAAATATATTTATGAATTCTAGCGTACCTTCCTCACAATTAGTTACCCGCAGTGGCGCTTTAAATGCCGTAGCAGCATATTTTATGTGGGGTTTTGCACCGTTATATTTTAAGCTACTTGTAGAGCTTGATGCTGGTGAAATCCTAATGCATCGAATTGTTTGGTCTAGCGCTTTTCTATTTTTACTGGTATTGGTCACTAAAAAATGGGCGATACTAGTACAGTTATGCCAACAACCTAAAATAATTGCTAAACTGTCGATATCTGCAATCATTCTTGCTTTTAACTGGCTATTGTTTATTTGGGCTGTCAATAATGACCATTTACTTGATGCGAGTTTAGGCTATTTTATTAACCCATTGTTTAATGTTGCTTTAGGCATGTTGTTTTTTAGTGAACGTCTGCGGAAAGGTCAAAGAATAGCTGTGGGATTAGCTGTTTTTGGGGTGCTAGTGCAATTATTTACTCTTGGTTCATTACCCCTTATTTCTTTGGCGCTAGCAAGCTCTTTTGCAATATACGGCGTGCTAAGGAAGAAAATGCATGTTGATTCGCTGGTTGGCTTATTAATCGAGTCTTTAATAATGCTGCCTGCTGCGATTATTTATTGGATTTACTTTGTGGATAGTACAACGGCGAATCTGGCTGTAAATAGTAGTAGCCTTAATTTTACTTTAGTGATGGCAGGTGTAGTGACTACAGCACCTTTATTATGTTTTACCGCCGCAGCCAAGCGACTCACCTTATCAAGCTTAGGTTTTTTTCAATATATTGGCCCGAGTATTATGTTTTTGTTGGCGACTTTTTATTTTCATGAACCCTTGTATCTGGCTGAATTTATAACCTTTGCTTTTATTTGGGCGGCACTAGCTTTATATAGTTTTGATGCATATCACAACATAAAATCAAAATGTGTAAGATAAAAAATGTTATGAATTTTCAGTTAATAACATAGGGAGGGTGATGACACAGGTCACGCCTTGCCCTAAGGTACTGTTAATTTCAATATGGCCAGATAGTTTTTGTTCAATAATATTAAACACAATATTCATGCCTAAACCTGTTCCGCCTTGATTTCTCTTTGTGGTAAAAAATGGATCAAAAACTTGGGCTAAGACTTCTTCACTCATGCCAATACCATTATCATGATATGTTAAGCGAATTTCATCAATATTATTTTGCTCTAAGTTTATGGTAATGCGGTAATTAGTCTCTTTTGATTCTGGTGTTGAGTGAAAACCATGTCGAATGGAGTTATTGACTAAATTCGTCAGTACTTGCGCTAAAGCACCTGGAATGGTGTTGATTTTTATGTTGTCATCACCGTTTAAATGATAACTCACCCTGTGCTTTTTCATTTCACCGGCTAAAGTGCTCATTACTTCATTAATATAATCTTTGATATCGATTTTTCTTTTTTTTTCAATGATTTGATCAGCAGAAACTTCTTTAAAGTTGTGCATTAATTCAATGACCCTCTCTAGGCCTCTATTTGAAATTATTGATGTTTCAGTCACAATATTTATATATGACTGTAATTGCTTATGACTAAGAATTTTATCATTGAGTTTTTTAGCCAGATTTTCAGTATTTTCTTGGATCAGGCTAGTAGAGGTAATGGCAACACCAAGTGGAGTATTTATTTCATGGGCTACACCAGCAATCAGCTTACCTAAAGACGCCATTTTTTCAGATTTTATCAGTTTACTTTGAGTGTCTTCTAGGTACTCCAATGTATCGGTGAGTTTTTGCGTTGTTTTTTTATTTTTTAGAAATAAAATAATGACTAAGATTAATGTAAATGCGGTAATAAAAATTAGAATTGAAGTGATAGTTATCGTTGTTTTTTGGTTTACTATTGTTTGCTTTTGCGCGATAAGTTCACCATGCTGGGTATCAAGATCTTGTTGTTGACTGGTAATGTTTTGTTGTTGCTGCTGTAATATTAGAGTGTTCTGGGCAATTAAGCTGGCCATTTTTAGGTTTTCAGTTTCTTTGGCTGCCACTTGTTGTTTTTTTTCTATAATTGCCTGTGTTTGTAATAAGTAATTGCTATTAGCATCACTTAATTGTTTTAATATTTTAGCTAATTCATGTTCTTTGTTTTGCTCTTTTTTGAGTAGTTTTTTCACCGCTATCTGTTGTTGTTTTACTTCGTTACTACTGCGCTTTAGATTTTCATTGAGTGTTATTAACTTAGCACTTGTTTGGTGAAGTTGAGCCTGTTGTCTTGCTAATTTTGCGTTCAATGATGCTTCCCGCATCCTTGTTGCTTGCATTGCTTGCTCTGTTTCACGGTATAAGTATGCGATATCAAGTTCTGTACCACCTAGTAGCATTAATTGTGCTGAAGTAGTGAGTTGCTCGAAGATAATGTTAGATTTATTTACTTCAAAAGAAATAGCGCTATCATCATTACTAACTAGATTTAGCATTGAATTATGCTTGTCAGGACTATTGTGGGTGACTAATAATGTTTGTGAGCTTCGTGTTTTATTGGCAATTTGTGCAAGTTTTTTATTAAATTTACTGGGTATATATAATAGATCGCTAGATTTAGCTCTATCTAGGTTATTAATTAGAATAATTTGAATGTCTTTGCTCTTGATTTTTTTGTTGCGAAAAGACTTTTTTAATAATAGATAGAACTGATTATCTTGATATACTGCGAGAGTAAATTGTTGTTTTTCTTCTTCTTTTGGCCAGTGGATATGTTTTAGGAAGTTATATAAGTAGGCGGCTTTGATCTGTGCTTTATTTAATTGCTGTGCGCTAGGGACATTGGCAACAAGTAAAAAAGAGCTAATTAGTAACAAAATAGTCGCTATTTTATTTATTATAATTTTCATTCCTTGGATAACTCGTACAGATCTTTATATTAAATATTCAGGAAAAAGCTATTATTTAACTCGCTTGAGTATAAGCCTAAAAAGAAATAAAATCTTCTTCCAGTAATATATTTTACGAAAAATCACATAAGAGCTATTTTATATGCATCAAGTAAGCACTCCTGTTCATCACCAGCAATTATGTACGGTAACGTTATTGGGTAATTTGGTTGCTAAGCCGGATATTCGATATCGCACCAATCCTGTTTCAGCAGTCACTGAAATTATTCTAGCAACCAGTACTAAATGGTTAGATAAAAAAAGCAATCAGTATAAAGAGTGGACAAGTTATCACCATATTAAAGTCGAAGGTGATTTGGTTGAGCAAGCACTAATGACGGCTGATAAAGGTGATATTGTTTTGGTTCAGGGCTACCTAAGTAATATAAAGCCAAGTAATACAGAAGTACAAAGCCATCCTGGAATTGTACATGCCAATTATATACAAAAATTTAAAAAAGGTTACACTCAAACCGTTAATCAAATTTATTGTAGTGGACTAATAGCGTCAACTCCTCAGTTAATTAAAACACAGAATAATAAAAGTTTGGCACAAGTCAATATTACGATTAATCAGCAGATATATTCTATTGATAAGCACTGTTGGCAAAATATTATAATTGAACGGGAATTGCATGTTTGGGGTAAACAAGCTGAATATATGGTAAACCACGCCGTAGTTGGCGATAGTGTTATGGTAGAAGGTAAATTGAGTTACTTGACCTCAGCCAATAAAGCACAATTTATAGATGCTAAAACATTGCATTGGTTTAAAAGTTAACACCTTCTTTTTGTTTTAAAATAACCATTTGATATTAAAGAATTATCAAGTATTATTTTATAAGGCTAAGTGGTTTACTCAGATGATTACGAATTTTTTCGTGGTTGAGGATTCTATTCAACACCTCTGTTTACTCTGCATAGGCATGTTATTAAACTACTATGTCATTAGATTACTATGATAATGAACACTGTGCTGAGAGATGAAAATGAATTATAAACGGTATTTAGGTCGCTTTAGCACTCGCGCTTTTGTGCTCTTTGTTAGTATTTTCACTATGCTACCTTTTGCTGCTTATAGTAATGGAGAGAGTTACCAGTTAACTAAAGTAGCGCAATTAGCACATCAATTAATCTCCCAGCCTAATTGGCAACAATTGATTGCTAACCCGAGTAATAAGCAACAGCACTTTGTTATTCGAGAGTCAGGGCAGGTTTACTTAATTGATGACGATAAGATTAAGCCTAAAGCCATTTTAGATATGAGTGTTTTTCAGCAAACAGATTCATCATTATTTAAACTAACGGCTATTGAATTGCATCCTAATTTTTCTTTACGAGATCAGGTCGGCTATAGCACGTTTTACACTGCTCATATAGAAACTATCAATAGCAATAGTAAAACTAAACGCTTACAAGAACGGGGTGATGAGTTACAACTCAGTTTTGATGCTGTAATTACGGAGTGGAAATTTAGTTCTGTTAATCATCAAAAGGTCGATGTTAATACCAAGCGAGAAGTATTACGGATTGGCGTACCTGATAATTCAATGGTTATTAAACAAATGTCATTTAGTCCATATATTAAGTCATGGAATGACAACTTTGGTTTACTTCATGTTGCGTTAAATGGGGACTATAAATGGCCACAGCCGCTATATTCAGGAGTGATATTACGGATTGACCCTACTGAGTTTGGTTTGCGTAGTTTTACTGTACCTGATAACAACCCTTACCTGAAAAATAGTGAAATTAATGATGCAATTTACCTATTAGGTGGACAGGAAATACAGCAGTTTATTTGGCCGGGGAAAAATAGTGAATATATTTTAGTTTCACATAAATATAACAATGAATATTTACTGTCATTAACGGATGGCTGGGATGATTGGCGAGATTCTGTAAGCAAACAGGTGCTTTATCAAAGTGATGAGGCTGTTCAAGATATGTTGATGTACCATGGACGTGAGTTGCCTTTGTTACGTTCTAAATTATTATTATTACGTCAAAAGGAGCAACACTGGTTTGTTGATTCCTTAGCTTTTAATTTCTCAGACAACAAATCAATTCGTGATGAAAAAAATCCACAAGCAGTGTGGAAGTTTACATCACAACAACTACCAATAAATAGTAAAGTACTTTTTAGTCGTAACCACTATGGTGAATTATACCTATTGGATAAAACTATTAGTGTTTTGTTTCGTTTGACGCAACAAGCCTTGGCTAGTGAAAGCTCTGCTGTTGACAGTAGAGAAAAAAACACTATCGAACCCCCTTCATCCAACAATCGTATTTTTATATTACTTTCTATTTTTTCTCTTATGATACTTGGCATTATGTATAATTGGTTTAAACGGGGCGGTAATTCAGTTAAATCGATAGTGAGACAACAATTTGCTTCCTTTGAGTTAAGTAAATCATCTCAGCAAATAGGGTTGTATCACCGGCATCAAGACAGCACTGAGACTATTATTGATGTCGTTGATATTGTTAGTAGTGAAATTAAACTTAATGAGCATAACATTATTGATATTAATGCCGAACTTGGTCATGGTTTTAATAATGATAAAGAGCAAGATCTACGTGCTCTTTTTGTAAAAGAGAAAATAGAAAAAATGGTTGATGGTAAGGTTAGACAAATAAGCTTACTACTGACTGATAAGCAAAAGAACAGCTATACGGTTTGTTTATATATGCGTAAAGGTAGTAACCGTATTACCAAAAAACATTATATTCAGGTGGTTAATGAGTTAATTGATTGGTGTTGGTTTATTGGCGAAAGACTTAATCCTGATGAGTTTAATAAAAGAAAAGTAAAATCAATAGTATTACCTAATGACAAGGCAGACATTAACGCTAGTAACAACAAAACCTCATTACATAATCAGGCTGCAGCGATTAGGCCCGTTAAGCATCAAATGGATAACGCGAGTCGGACATTAGTAACTGATGAGCACTTCCCGATCTTGAACGTTGTCAATCAAGAGAAAAATTTGGCTGAGTTAGCAGGCGATAAAAATAGTGAAAATCATAGGCGAACTCACGAAAAAAACACTATTAATACCGAATTAGTTGATGCTTTAGAAAAACTGGTGAGTATGAAACAGCAAGGATTCTTAACAATGGACGAGTTTTCAAAAGCAAAAGAGAAGTTGTTAAAAGGATTATTGGAAAAATAATATATTAGTTACGAGTTACGTAAACCCCTTCGCCACTCGTAACCTTTCTTGCTCTATTGTTACTTCAGCGTTAATAAATAGGTAATTAAATTTTGGTAATCTTGCTCAAAATTATTTTTATCTAGCTCTTGTTGATTAATACGATATTTACCATTAACAATAATGGTTGGTACACTTTTTAATGCACCCTTTTTAGACATGGTATCTTGATGCTTTTTCATTGACTTTGCTTTACTGTTAACGCTAAAGCTTTTCATCAATTTATCAAATTTATCACCGTCAGCGCCATTTAACACAAAAATATTACGGATATCTTTTTCTGAGGTAATAACCGCTCGCTGTATTTGAATATAGTTAAATACTGCACCAATAAGCTTGTCATCCATGCCTAATTGCTCAGCAACAACGACTGATTTTGTTAACATCGCCTGTATTTTAGGTGATGCTGCACGTAGAAAGTCAACGTGGTTACGTTCAAACTTTACGCTTTCAGGTAAGCCTTTTTTTACCTTTTCCATAAAAGGTTCAAAGCGAAGGCAGTGCGGACAGTAAAAAGAAAAATACTCCCGTACTTCAGTTTTAGTTGAGACGGTTTCATTTACTTTAGTGTATTGTTTACCCTCAGTGTATTTTTCCGCACAAGCGGTGATAGAGAAGGCTAAAAGTGGCATTAACAATACCATAAACAATTGTTGTATTTTCTTCATTCTTATTTTCCTAAGTAATATTGAAATTTAAGGTTGTTAAATTTAGTGCATAAAAAGTTAAGCGGGTAATAAACTTAATGGTGGTTGTTGTAAGGCAAACATTTGCTCTTTTAGCATTAATATTTGCTCCTCCCAATATTTCTCAGTGTCGAACCAAGGGAAGTTGCGAGGAAAGGCTGGATCTTGCCAACGCTTACACAACCAAGCCATATAATTAACTACACGCATGGTTCGTAATGATTCTATCAAAACAAGTTGCTTAGATTCAAATGAAAAGAACTCTTCATAACCCATTAATAGCGTGTCAATTTGTAACAATTGTTGTTGTCTATCGCCTGAAAGCATCATCCATAAGTCTTGGATGGCAGGTCCCGTGCGACAATCATCTAAATCAACAAAGTGTGGCCCTTCATCTCGCCATAATATATTACCGGCGTGACAATCACCGTGTAAGCGTATTTGCTGTTCAGGTTGGTATTGTTCAGCAGCTATTTTGATAACTTGATCTAAAATAGTAAAAAACGGTAATTGTAATGCATTGGGAACAAAACCGCTTTCTCTAATGATATTACTTGCTTGGTAAAGCATTTCATCGACGTTAAAACTTGGTCTGTGCTGAAATGACTCTAGTGAGGATACCGCGTGGATACGACCAATAAAGCGTCCCATCCATTCAAGTTGATCTAAATTGTCTACTTCAAATATGCGACCGCCGCGACAGGGAAATACTGCAAAATGGTAGCCTTGATGCTCAAATAAGCTTGTATCATCTTTTTTTAAGGGTGCGACTATTGGTAACTCACGCTCATCAAGTTCAAAGGAAAAGTCATGCTCTTCCTGAATTTGTGCTAATTGCCAACGTTGTGGACGATAAAATTTAGTGACATATTTAGTCAGGTTTTCATCATGAAATTGATAAACACGGTTCTCATAACTATTCAGTGGTAGTAAACCGCTATCAACAGTAAAACCAGCGCTTTCTAAACCATCAATAATGGTGTCAGGTGATAACGATTTAAAATCAAATTGTGCCATTAATGTTCACTTAGCGTTTATTGAAAAAACGGCTTTCATGCTCAATACTAACGTCATCTTGTGGTGAAACCTGCTCAACACTAAAAGTAATATCATTCATGTAGCCTTTGAGCTCATAAGGGTCAACAGAAATACTTATGGGTAAAGTAAATACTGATGCTGCTTTTACAAAAACTTCTTGTTTACCATGCCACTGAGGGCTTTCTAGGCCTTTTATTGATAGCTTATAAGTATTGTCAGTTTGCGACATGTTTAGAATTTTTAAGGTATACACATTTTCAATATCGCCGTTAAAGTTTTCTTTCGCTAATTCTGTTCTATCGCGAATGATATCTAAAGACAGAGGCACTCGGTTAACAATTTCTAATACCAACATCGTACTCATTATCATTAGCACGATAGCATAACCTATTAATTTTGAGCGAACAAAATGGACTTTTTTCCCGTCAAGTTCATGTTCTGTGGTGTAACGAATTAAGCCTTGATTGTATTTCATTTTGGTCATTACGCCAGAACAAGCATCCACACAAGAACCACAGTTAATACATTCGTATTGCAAGCCGTTCCTGATATCTATACCGGTAGGGCATACTTCAACGCATAAATTGCAATCTATACAATCGCCTAAGTTCATGGCTTTATGATCTTGTTTACGACCACGAGCTCCACGATTTTCACCCCTGTCAGTATCGTAGGCAACAGTTAAAGTGTCTTTATCAAACATGGCTGACTGAAAGCGTGCGTAAGGGCACATATGTAAACAGACAACTTCACGCATCCAGCCTGCATTGCCATAGGTGGCAAAAGTAAAGAAGGCTAATATTATCGCCATAGTAACTGAAGTATTAAAGGTTAAAATATTTACGAATAGCTCACCCATGGGTGAGAAGTAGCCAGCAAAGGTCATGGCGGTAAATAATGAGAAAAGTAACCAGCTAGAATGTTTAAGTGTCTTTTTCAATAATTTATTGCCATTCAATTTCTGTTGATCAAGCTTCCTACGTTGATTAGCGGTGCCTTCAATTTTTTCTTCAAACCAAATAAAAATAAATGTCCATACCGTTTGTGGGCACATGTAACCACACCAGACACGGCCTAAGAAGGTGGTAACGAAAAATAACAGAAAAGCACCAAAGATAAATATCCATGCTAATAACGTTAAATCTTGTGGCCATAAGGTTAAGCTCCACAAGGTAAAACGTTGTTCGCTTATATCAAACAACACTGCTTGATGACCGTTAAACTGTAACCAAGGGATAATGGCAAAAAAGGCAAAGTAAACTAAGTTCATTCGTTGTCTTAGCTTTTGAAAAAAACCAGAGTTCTTTCGCACATATATTTGATCGCCGGGTTTATAGCGTTCATTCTTATTTTTTGCAGGGTGTATTTTTACATTTTTAACGGGTATTTTAATTGCACTGGTTGGTGACATTTTTTCGTTAGCGCTCACGATAAATCCTTAGAAGACAGAAGATGCTAATTAGTATTGAAAAAAGTATTATGTTATTGTTGTCAAATAGAATAACATAAATTAGAGCATACTAATATACGAGATTATATGAAAAATTTATTGATCTTAATCGTCGCTGCTGCATTATTTTTACATTTTTATCCTCAATCTGAGGTAACTAAATTCTATAACGAACAAAAAAATATGCTGTTGGATGGCTTTGCGAAATTTAGTGATACTAAAGTACGTTTAAAGGCAGATAAAATATTTACTGACTTAAAACCCAAGTTAGAACAATTCTCTGCTGAAGAAGTGAAATATCTAAAAGAAATTACGGTGTCTAGAGATAACGTTAAGAGCTTTTTTGAAGAGTATTGTACGAGCCAAAAACGTAGCATTATTTTTCATCCTAAGAATCAAGTAGAAGTGTGTAAAACCATTAGTCAATACCAATCAATGTTATAACGAAATGGTTACTAATTATTTTATCGTTGCCACCCCTATAATGTCTTAATTGAATATTTAGTTTTAACTACTCAATGAATGTGCATCAAAGACAGAGATAATAGTGATTTATAGTCTTACTATATTAAATAAGCAGAATAATTCTAATCAATAGAAATTTTAGCAAGGTGAAAGTTAGTATGTTGAAAGTTTAGTTAGCAACTTAGCAAAATGTTCAGCACTACTTTGTTCTTGCGCATGCATACTATTTTGCACAACCCAATCACCATTCACCATGACATCTTTAACGACATTTTGTTGGCTAGCAAAGATAATACTATCGAGTAAATGCTGGTTATTATTAGCGAATAGTCGAGTTTGTCTATCATCAAGAACGAGTAGATCTGCTTGCTTTCCTACAGCTAATGAACCGGTGTTAGAACTAGTACTCTGCGCACCACCTATAGCAGCTTTTTGCCATAAATTTTGACCAACAGATACCTGTTCATTGGTGGAAAGAATCGTTCGTTGTTGTTTACATAAACGTTGGGCATATTCTAACCAACGCAATTCCTCAATTGGGTTTATTGATATGTGGCTATCTGAACCAATAGCAAACGTACCGTTTAGCGCTAAAAATTCAGCGGTTGGAAAAATACCATCCCCAAGATTTGCCTCTGTCGTAGGGCAAATTCCAACAACAGCTTTACTGGCTACTATGGCTTGTTGTTCTTGTTCATTTATATGAGTGGCATGAATTAGGCACCAATGCTTATCTAACTCAAAATTGTCTAGTAACCATTGCACAGGCGGTTTTTTATAGTGGGCAAGGCAGCCATCTACTTCTTGTTGTTGTTCAGCAATGTGAATATGTATCGGCGCATTTTCATCAAGCGCACGGATATGTTTAGCCGCTATTTTTATTGATTCCTTATCTGTCGCACGTAGCGAGTGGGGTGCTATGCCTACATTGGTGTTTTGATATTGTTTGCTTAGGCTAAAGCAATCACTAACTAATTGATTAAATTGGCTACTTGAATTAATAAAACGTTTTTGACCGTCATTAGGCTTTTGTTGACCAAAGCTGGCATATTGATACAGCACAGGTAGCATGGTTAAGCCGATACCTGATTGTTTCGCGGCTTCAAAAATAGCTTGTGCCATGGTGGCTAATGAATTTTGTTTATCAGGGATAGCGTATGTCTCGCCATCAATATCATGGTGCAGATAATGAAATTCAGCAACGCGAGTATAGCCCTTTTTTACCATTTCAATGTAAAGCTGAGTAGCGATAACTTGTGCGTCTTTATGATCAAGTCGCGTTAGAAATTTATACATGACTTTACGCCAAGTCCAAAAACTATCTTGACCTTCACTACCTTGCTCACTAAAACCAGCAAAAGCGCGTTGAAAAGCATGCGAATGACAATTAACCATTCCGGGTATAACGGTGCCTGATAATATTTTTATGTCTTCTTGATAATACGTTGAATTGTTATCTGAAGACGCTTTACCGGAGGTAATGGCGGTAATGATACCGTCTTCGATAGTAAGGATTTTGTCTGTTGCCCAACCGTCACTTAGTAATATATTCTCAGCATAATA
>Ga0105358_10000396_pt1 | contig 21520 bp, 20 predicted proteins | sample GOMGulsemesocosm_5_FD_83509 | JGI IMG/M metagenome (GOLD analysis project Ga0105358, IMG submission 83509) | Methane-oxidizing microbial communities from mesocosms in the Gulf of Mexico - GOM15C Gulf of Mexico | ecosystem: Environmental > Aquatic > Marine > Cold seeps | place: Gulf of Mexico... | reverse complement strand
TACCTGTAGCAACAACGGTTACACGTAAGTCTTCAGTCATTTCAGGGTCAATTACGGCGCCAACAACCACTGTCGCATTTTCTGATGCAAAAGCTTTAACAGCATTACCAACTGTTTCAAATTCATCGATACTAATATCCATACCCGCTGTAATGTTAACCAAAATACCGCGTGCACCTGCTAGATCAACATCTTCAAGTAACGGGCTAGAAATTGCAGCTTCTGCGGCTTCTTCAGCACGATCTTCACCCGATGCTATACCAGACCCCATCATTGCCGTTCCCATTTCAGACATTACGGTGCGAACATCAGCAAAATCCACATTTATGAGTCCTGGGCGAGTAATAAGTTCCGCAATACCTTGTACGGCACCTAATAAAACATTGTTTGCCGCTTTAAATGCGTCAAGTAAACTTGTTCCTGGGCCCAAAACTTTTAATAATTTTTCATTTGGAATAGTGATCAATGAGTCAACATTCTTTGACAAAAACTCAATTCCTTGATCAGCGTAGTTCATACGTTTTTTGCCTTCAAACGGAAAGGGTTTAGTCACGACAGCAACGGTAAGTATACCCATTTCTCTTGCTATCTCAGCAACTACAGGAGCAGCACCAGTACCTGTACCACCACCCATGCCAGCAGCGATAAACACCATATCAGCACCTTTTAGGGTTTCTTGTATAGTTTCTCTGTCTTCTTCAGCACTGCGACGGCCAATTTCTGGATTAGCACCTGCACCTAAACCTTTAGTTACATCTGCGCCAAGCTGAATAGTAACGTTTGCAGCTGAGTTACGAAGGGCTTGTGAGTCAGTGTTTGCGGTTACAAACTCCACTCCTTCGATGGTTTGACAGACCATATGTTCAACAGCATTACCACCACCGCCGCCAACACCTATAACTTTTATTACCGCTTCTTCGTTGTGATCTTCCATTAATTCAAACATTTTTATATTCTCCGATTTTTATAATGTTTTGTTCCACCAAAACTACTTTTTACTTACTTCTCTTTTACAAGAAACAATTCTTAAAACTCACCTTTAAACCAAGCAACAATGCGCGCACTAATACTTTTAACGCCATCATTACCATCGTTATTCTGTTGTTCATTTGCTTGCATGCCATAATGTAACAATCCAACAACCGTTGCATAAGTTGGATCGTTTACATATTCTTTTAATCCACATACATCCATTGGCGTTGCCACACGTACTGGCATTTGAAATACTTCTTCGGCAAATTCAACCACACCTTCCATTTTGGACGTACCACCCGTTAAGACATAACCGGCAGCAATTTGATCTTCTAAACCACTTTCACGTAACTCTTCTTGTATGAGTTCAAATAATTCGTGATAACGAGGTTCTACCACCTCTGCTAAGGTATGTCGTGACATAGACCTTGCAGGACGTCCGCCAACACTAGGTACTTCAATACTTTCTTCCATACTAACCATTTGTCGTAATGCGCAAGCATATTGGACTTTAATATCTTCAGCATGGCTAATAGGGGTTCTAAATATTTTTGCAATATCACTGGTTACCTGATTACCTGCGACAGGTATAACCGCGGTATGTCGCAATGCGCCACCAGTAAAAACAGAAATATCCATAGTGCCGGCACCAATATCAACAACACAAATACCGAGCTCTTTTTCGTCTTCGGTAACAACCGAGTAACTTGACGCTAGTGCTGAGAAAATCAATTGGTCTGCTTTTAAGTCACAGCGTTCCACACACTTAACGATGTTTTTAGCCATATCATTAGCACAGGTAATGATATGCACCTTTGCTTCCATACGTACGCCAGACATACCTATTGGGCTTTTAATTCCATCTTGGCAATCAATACTATATTCTTGCGGCAATACATGCAGCATTCTGCGCTCTGCAGAAATAGGTACTGACCGTGCGGTATGAATGACGTTATCTACATCTTCTTGAATGACTTCTTTGTCATTAATTGGCACCATGCCATTTTCATTTTGACAACTGATGTGTTTACCAGAGATACCTAAATAAACAGAGCTAATATGACAATCTGCCATTAATTCAGCTTCATTGATGGCGCGTTGTATTGACTGGATCACTAAATTAAGGTCATTTACACCACCTTTATCCATACCACGAGCAGGCTGATTACCAACCCCTACAATACTCAATTGGTTGTCAGGTGTAATTTCACCTACCGCCACTGATATTTTTGAAGTTCCAATGTCTAAACCTACCACGAGGTTTCTATCTATTACTTTTGACATTTATTTATACTCATGAGTACTAGCTCTTTGTTATGTATCAACGCTTTTCCAACCAACCGCTAACCCGGTATCGTATCTAAGATCGATATAATCAACCTGTTGATTTTTCTTTTTATTTATTTTAATTTGTGGATAAGCATCCATAAATCGTTGAATGCGCTCTACTCGGTTTTCACGACCTAAATCGAGTGTAACTCCATCATTAAGTATTAACTGCCAAGCAAAACGTTCAGATAAAACCAGTTCATCTATATTTAAATCACTATAATCAAGTAATTGATTTAAATTAGTAAAATTTTCTAACGCTAGTTCTTCTGTACCTTCAGGGCCAAAAAAGCTTGGTAATTGATTAATTAAACGACGGGTATTCGCTTGAAAAGCCTCACCATACTGATTAATCAACATATCGCCATTCCAATGAGCAATTGGCGTTTGATCAACGATGTAAATTTTCAATTCATTAGGCCATTGCTTACGAACAGAAACTGAATATACCCATGGTAACTGTGATACATGCCTTTGCACGTCATTAACATCAACCTTGAAGAAGTTGCCTAAATTAATATTTTCAATGGCTGTTTCAATATCCAATTTATTGGTATAAACCATTTCACCACTGACCACTAACGAAGTAACCGGTGCAGACTCATCTGCAGATAGATTCTTAGTTAAGAACCAGCTTGCCGATAAAATACTGACAATCACTAACACAAAAAATGTCACGCCAAACCAAAATGTCCAATGAACCTTCTCTGTATTTGGTAGCTCATTTGATAATACTTTTAAGTCAGGTTGAAATGCTTGATCAGTGATTTGATTCGACATGGTTATAGACACTCCGTCGCAGCATCATCAATGCTTATTTCTATAATCTTGCTCACTAAATCACTAAAATTTAGACCATGTACTTGTGCAGCTTTTGGAACAAGTGAGGTTTCTGTCATACCAGGAACCGTATTTACCTCGAGTAACTGCCAATCCCCTTGTTCATTTCGCATTACATCAACTCGTCCCCAACCTTTAGCAGCTGTCGCTTTAAATGCTTTTAGTGATAATTGCTTTAACTGTTCTTCTTCCTCGAAAGGTAAGTCACACGGACAATGATATTGTGTCGTAGTTGATTGATATTTGGCTTCATAATCATAAAATTCACGAGGTGTTTCCATGTGAATCGCGGGTAATGCCTCATCACCCAAAATTGCTACGGTATATTCAGGGCCATTGATCCAAGCTTCAACTAATACTTCTTGGTCAAATAAAAATGCCGCTTTTAATGCATTATCTAGTGCCTCTTTTTCTTCAGCTTGTGCCATGCCAATACTTGAGCCTTCATTGGCTGGCTTAACCATTACTCGACCGCCAAGGCGCTCTAATATGGCTTCAGCTTGACTCGATTGATATTGTGCTTTTTCGACAATAGCAAACGGCGCTGTAGGTAAATCTAACGCTTGAAAAATTTGTTTACTACGGATTTTATCCATTGATAATGCCGAACCTAAAACATCAGAGCCTGTATAAGGAATATTCATATACTGCAAAGCACCTTGCACGCAACCATCTTCACCACCACGACCATGCAACGCAATAAATACTCGATCAATACCTTGTTCTACTAAATTACTTAGACAAAAACCCTTGGTATCAATAAGCTTTACGGTAAATCCTGCTTCTTTTAAGCCTTTAGCAATCGCATCTCCTGACATTAATGAGATGTCACGTTCAGCTGATGTGCCGCCATATAGCACAGCGATAACTTGCTCTCTAATTGGCTTCATACTTGTTCACCACCTAGCAAGGCATCTAATGAAAGTGATTTAGCAATGGCGCCAATATTACCTGCGCCTTGCGTGATCACCATATCGCCATCTTTAAGCTGTGCACTGAGTAGTTCAGCAAGCTTATTAGTATCGCTGACATAAATAGGCTCAACTTGGCCACGTAGTCTAATACTACGAGCTAAACTTTTACTATCTGCTGTGGCAATCGGAGTTTCACCCGCAGCATAGACATCTAATAAAAATAAGCAGTCAACTTCAGAAAGTACTTCAACAAAATCTTCAAAAAGATCACGGGTACGCGAATAACGATGTGGCTGAAAAATCATGACTAAGCGTTTGTCTGACCAACCATTTCTCATCGCTGCAATAGTTGCCTGCACTTCACGAGGGTGATGACCATAATCATCGACTAATACCATATCTCCCGCTTTCGTAGACAAATTAGCCAACTGTTCAAAACGACGACCTATACCCGCAAAGTTTCCTAAGGCACTACTTATCGCTTGATCTGCGATGCCTTCATCACTTGCTACAGCTATCGCGGCAAGCGCGTTAAGCACATTATGATGTCCCGGTAAATTAACACTAAGCTCTAATGATTGTTGTCCTTCACGTCTAACCGTAAAAGTGCTCATCGCACCGTTTTGTTTAAAATGAGTTGCTTGCACATCAGCATCATCAGCAAAGCCATAAGTAATGACCTGACGGGCAATTCTTGGTAACAATTCACGCACAACAGGATTATCAATACAAACAACGGCCAGACCATAAAAAGGCAAATTATGAAGAAATTCTATATAAGTATCTTTTAGTTTTTCAAAATCATTTTGGTATGTTTCCATATGATCTTCATCAATATTGGTGATCACTGAAACCATAGGTTGTAAATGTAAAAATGATGCATCACTTTCATCGGCTTCAGCAATTAAATAACGACTACTGCCCAAACGCGCATTAGTTCCAGCGCTATTAAGTAGGCCGCCAATAACAAACGTTGGATCTAGGTCTGCTTCACCAAAAATACTGGCAATTAAGCTAGTGGTAGTGGTTTTCCCATGAGTACCCGCAATAGCAATACCATGTCTGAAACGCATTAATTCTGCTAACATTTCCGCGCGGCGCACAATAGGAATACGAAGCTCTGCAGCTCGTTTTAATTCGGGGTTTTCAAAGGTTATTGCCGTTGAATAGACAATAACACTCGCGCCTTCAATATTGTCTTGATGGTGGCCTATCGCTATTTTTGCTCCTAGGCTTGTTAAACGTTTAACAACCAGATTATCACCAATATCAGATCCAGTGATCTCATAACCTTCATTTAACAATACTTCGGCAATACCGCCCATGCCAGCGCCGCCAATACCAACAAAATGAATGCGTTTTACCCGACGCATTTCAGGTGTTCTACTGTTTGTCTTGTTATTCATTGTTCGTTTCTTCATTAATTCTTTATGACTCATGGTACTAGCATCTCCTGACAAATCTTTGCAACACGGGTAGTTGCATCAGCATGAGCTGCATCATGAGCAGCCTTTGCCATTGATTGCACAACCTTATCGGAAATAAAAAGGCTGTTGAGCATTTGTGCTAGTGTTGTTCCGTTAAATTCTTTTTGTGGTAATAACTTCGCTGCGCCTCGAGATACAAGGTACATAGCATTTTTTGTTTGATGGTCATCAACCGCATGTGGCAATGGCACAAAAACAGCCGGTTTTGCTGCCATAGCAAGCTCAGAAACGGTTAGAGCACCGGCTCTGCAGATCACTACATCAGCCCACTGGTATGCTTCCGCCATATCATCAATAAATTCTGTTACTTTAATTTTTTCGCTGGTCAAGCCGTATTCACGATAACTCGCCATGACCGATTCAATATTACCGCTACCTGTTTGATGCCAAACGTCAATGCTTTGTATTTTAATTTGCTTCATTGCTTGTGGCACAGTTTCATTTAAAATTTGTGCACCTAAGCTTCCACCAACAACTAAGACTTTTTTGCTACTTGCTGGCTGTTCAGGAATAACATTTTCAATAGCAATAATATCATCGCGTAAAGGGTTACCTATCACTTGATGCTTGATGCTTTGTTTAAATGCCCCAGGAAATGCACTGAGTACCTTACTCGCTATATTTGCTAAAAAGCGATTGCTCATGCCCGCCACTGCATTCTGCTCATGCAATACTAGAGGTTTTCTTAATAACCAAGCGGCAACACCACCAGGAACACTCGCATAGCCCCCCATACCTAGAACAACATCAGGATTTACATTGCGAATAACTTGAATAGATTGCAAAACCGACTGCATCAATTTAAAAGGTGTTTTCAACCATGCCAGCCAGTTTTTATTACGTAAACCTGCAATATTGATAAACGAAATATCATAACCATGCTCTGGTACTAGCGTAGCTTCCATGCGTTTAGCGGTACCTAACCAATGAATATGCCAACCCTGAGATTTTAATTCATCCGCCACAGCAATACCCGGGAATATATGCCCGCCAGTACCACCTGCCATTACCAACAGGGTAGGTTTGTTTCCCGTTTTAGTAACAAGCTCATTTTGTGTAAAGGATTGGTCACTCATTTTTTGCCTCCTTTACTGTAACTAGAAGTAGCTTGGATACTTTGTAAACGTAACTCATGATCTATACGCAATAATACAATCAAAGCGATAGTCATAATAATCATCGAACTTCCGCCATAACTGATCAACGGCATAGTTAAACCTTTAGTTGGTACAACCCCCGCGCTAGCACCAACATTAACCGCTGCCTGAAAACAAAACCAAATACCGATAGCGTAAGCAAAAAAACCTTCAAAATACTTTTCCTTATTAACCGCCTTTCGACCTAATAACAGCGCTTTGATAACTAAGGTCATGCTTAATAGCAAAATAACGCCAATGCCAATAAAGCCAAACTCTTCAGCCAATACTGCCATTACAAAATCGGTATGTGCTTCGGGTAAATATTCAAGTTTTTGAATGCTATTACCCAAACCTTGACCAAATACTTCACCGCGACCATAAGCCATTAACGACTGAGTCAGTTGATACCCACTACCAAATGGATCTTGCCATGGATCAAGAAAACCAGTAACGCGCGCCCAGCGATAAGGAGATAAGTAGGCAAGTGCACTAATAGCGGTTAAGCCCACTGAAGCCACACTGATAAATTGCCATAATTTTGCACCGGCCAAGAACAGCAGTCCAAAAGTGGTAACAAACATGACGATTACCGTACCCAAATCAGGTTGTAATAACAGTAGGCTCGCTAACAAGCCAAAAACAACTAAGGGCTTAATAAAACCTTTAACATTTTCCATCACTTCTTCACGACGACGGACTAAATAGGCGGCGAGGTAACAAAAAAAGAATAACTTTGCAGGTTCGGCAGCTTGAATGGTTATTGGACCAATGACAATCCAGCGGGTGGAACCATTTACCGTACGACCTACTAACAAGACAATAACCAGTAATACAATACCAAATATTAAAAGTGCAGCACTATGCTGATGCCAGCGTTTCATCGGAATTTGCATAGTAATGACCGCAACGAGTAGACTTATGCAGATGTAAATCATATGGCGGATAATAAAGTGAAAAGGATTATCAAATAATCGTTCAGCAACAGGCATTGATGAACTCGCCACCATCACTAAACCGATCATATACATAGCAATGGCAAGCACGATATAACTGCGATCAAATGTCGCTACATCCGTTGATTGTGGTAGCAGCCACTTTGGTAAACGAGGTAAATTAAATTGTTGATTAAGCGCCATCATCAACTTGCCTCCTGTACGGAGTGCACGGCATCAATAAAAATCTGACCACGCTCTTGATAATTTTTGTACATGTCGAAACTTGCACATGCCGGTGAGAGTAAAATGATGTCGCCAACTTTAGCATGTGACTTTGCTTGAACAACGGCTTCTTTCATTGATGAAACCGAAGTTTTGCTATCCATTAATGCAGCGATTTTATCACCATCTTTACCAAGCGTATAAAGGTGATCAACATGTTCAGCTAAAGCAGATTTAAGAGGACTAAAGTCAGCTCCTTTACCCTCTCCACCTGCAATGAGCATTAATTTGTTATTTTTTGATAATGTTCCAGACAAACCATTTATTGCCGCTAATGTTGCGCCAACATTGGTCGCTTTTGAGTCGTTAATCCAGTTCAGCTGATCATCACTGCTAATACGTTGACAGCGGTGTGGTAAGCCAACAAAACTTGACAAATGTATAACCATGTCAGCAATTGACCAACCCGCACAATAACCTAATGCCAAAGCAGATAGGTAATTTAAAGCATTATGAAGACCCGCTAGCGGTAATTTGTTAAGTGCAACTAATGTTTGGTCCCCAAACATCAAATATTGTTGACCGGCTATTTCTTTAAGACCAAAGTGACCAATCTCAGGAGTATCACTACCAAACGAAATGGTGTTTATTAAGTTATTGTTATTTCCTTCAGTCTTAACGCTTGTTGCTGCATCATCTCGGTTAACTATAGCGTGTTGGCATTGTGCGTAGATACGTTGTTTTATGGCACTATAATTTTCAATTGTTTTATGGCGGTCTAAATGATCATCACTGATATTTAGTACGGTTGCTGCAACAGCTTTCATACTAGTTAACGTTTCAAGTTGAAAGCTTGATAATTCTAAGATTAAATAGTCATTTTCTTGCGTAATATTTTCTAAAACAGGTGAGCCAATATTGCCACCTAATTGTGTTTTGAAGCCTAATTTATTGGCGAGATGATCCAACAAACTGACCACAGTAGATTTACCATTGGAACCAGTCACCGCTATAATGGGTAATTCTTTAAGCTGACAATACAATTCAACATCACCAATAACCGAACAATTAGAACTAATATTATCAGCTATTTCAGAGTCTGAAGTATCAATACCAGGACTAACAATCAGCAATTCAGCACTAGATATTAACGACTTATCCCAATGCCCAGTAACTAAATCAACATTGTTATAAAGCTTTTTAAACTCAGTTAGATCAACAGGAGTTTCTCGGCTGTCATTGACTGCACAAGGTATATTTTGGCCATGCAAAAACTGCACACAGGAAAGTCCCGTGAGCCCAGCACCAAGCACAACAATACGCTTGTTTTTTAATTGTGCTATTATGCGTTTTTGCAATTCAATCATTTACCTTTTATAACCCTTTATTTATCTTTTCTAAATTTCATAAAGTCGCTTTAACGCAATTTTAACGTCGCTAAACCAATCAAAACTAATACTAATGAAATAATCCAAAAGCGAACTATCACTCGAGGCTCAGGCCAACCTTTAAGTTCATAGTGATGATGAATAGGTGCCATACGGAAAATACGCTGTCCGCGTAATTTATATGAACCCACTTGTAAAATAACTGAAACGGTTTCCATCACAAAAACACCGCCCATGATAAACAATACTAATTCTTGACGAACTAATACGGCAATTACGCCAAGCGCGGCACCTAACGCTAACGAGCCAACATCGCCCATAAAAACTTGTGCCGGATAAGTATTGAACCATAAGAAACCGAGACCAGCACCAACGATGGCAGTACAAACCACCACCAATTCACTAGTCATCGCAATATGAGGAATGTTGAGATAAGCTGAGAAATTTATATTGCCGGTTACATAGGCAAATAAACCTAATGCACCAGCAACCATAATCGTCGGCACAATGGCCAAACCATCAAGGCCATCAGTTAAGTTAACCGCGTTGCTAGTACCAACAATCACAAAGTAGGTCATCACCACATAAAAAATGCCAAGCTGCGGTAGAACTTCTTTTACAAAAGGAATAATCAGTGATGTTTCTGCCGGACTTTGTGCAAAATAATATAAGAAAACAGCGGTAGCTAAACCAGCAACTGTTTGCCAAAAGTACTTCCAACGAGCAATTAGACCATTAGCATCTTTGCGAATAACTTTACGATAATCATCAACAAAGCCAATTAAACCAAAGCTAGTAACAACAAAAAGTACCACCCAAACATAGGTATTTGAAAGATCGCCCCATAAAAGCACGCTAATAACGATAGAAGCTAAGATCAATATCCCGCCCATGGTAGGCGTTCCGGATTTTACTAAGTGACTCTCTGGGCCATCATCACGAACCGTTTGACCTATCTGCATATCTTGCAGGTAACGTATAAGTTTTGGACCAAAATATAATGAAATAATCAACGCCGTTAAAGTACTGATAATTGCTCTAAACGTTAGATAAGAAAAAACATTAAATGCACTATAATATTGCGTTAAATATTCGCCTAACCAAAGTAACATTAGTGACACTCCTCAACATTGAGGCTAGCTCGCCAATCAATAATATCTTTAACAACATGCTCCATATGAGCACTACGCGAACCTTTAACTAAAATAGATATTTGTTGTTCCTCGCCTTCTAGCCGTTCTTCTAAGCAGCTAAGAAGCATGTCACGATCACTAAAATGTAAACCTTTTTGACTGGTACCACTTACAAAGGCATCGGAAGTATTTTGGCTTAATACCCCGATTGTTAATAAGTCATCAATTTTACGAGATTTTGCATATTCGCCAACTTCTTGATGATAATTTCTTGCTTCAGCGCCTAACTCACCGATATCACCAAGAATAAGTACGCGACGTCCTGGATAATTTGCCAATAAATCTATTGCCGCTTTTATCGACTCAACATTGGCATTATAGGTATCATCAATTAACTTACAGTTTTCACCTAACTGATGAAGGTTTAAGCGCCCTTTGACTGGCATCATTTCAGCTAAACCAAGACGAATATCATCTAAACCTGCACCAAACTCCATGGCGATAATAGCCGCCGCTACAGCGTTACAAACGTTATGTCGTCCCGGCACCGTTAATTCAATAAAACATTTACCAATTTGAGAGTTCAATTGGAACGTTGCACAACCATTTTCATCTAAAACAACATCTGAGCTATAACAATCTGAATCTGTTAAACAAGAGAAACGGCGAACAATCTTATCTGTTAAGCGCCACTGCCATTTATTGGCTAATTTGCAATCTTGATTATAAATAGCGATCCCATCAGCCGATAAACCTTCAAAAATTTCACCTTTTGCACGGGCAACTCCACATAAATTACCAAAACCTTCTAAATGGGCAGCAGCAATATTATTGATAATAGCCACATCAGGTTTAACTAATTCAGTGGTATAAGCAATTTCCCCGATATGGTTTGCACCTAATTCAACCACAGCAAAATCATGCTCAGGTTCTAACCTCAATAAAGTTAGAGGAACACCAATATGGTTGTTAAAACTACCATGTGTTGCTAAGACGTTACCTAATCTTGTTAATATTGCAGCAACCATTTCTTTGACTGTGGTTTTACCGCTACTGCCAGTGATAGCAACAGTTTTTGGTGATACTAGTTTTTTCACATAAGCAGCAACTTTACCTAAAGCTTGCTCTGTATCTTCAACGATAATTTGGGAAAAATTATCACTCTCTTCTACTGATACCTGATGATCAACAATAACTGAGTTACAACCTAACTTTACTACTTGCTGAACAAATTTATGACCATCAAAGTTTGGCCCTTTTAGGGCTAAAAACAAATCATCTTCAGTCGATGATGAACGGCTAAGCGAACGACTATCTGTAGTTATCTGTTTAATGATAAAATCTTCACCAATGAGTTTGCCATTAACTGCTTTGGCAATATCAGATAAGAGTAAAGGGATCATGATAGTGCCTCATTAATGTATGCTTTTTCTACAAGTTGACGTTCGTTATAAGGAACTTTTTCATTACCTATGATGATATAATCTTCATGTCCTTTACCTGCCAATAACACCATATCTTCTGGTTTAGCTAGGGCGAGTGTACTCATAACCGCTTCTTCTCGATTAAGAATAACCATAATTTTTTCTGGTGTTTTACAGCCTAATAAAATATCTCTAACAATTTCGTTTGCAGACTCTGTACGTGGATTGTCATTTGTCACCACAATATGGTCAGCATTTAACTCTGCAGCTGTCCCCATAAGTGCGCGCTTACCCTTGTCTCTATCACCGCCACATCCAAAAACAACCCATAATTCACCATCACAATGTTGTCGACAAGCTATTAAAGCATTGCTTAATGCGTCGGGTGTATGAGCATAATCAACAATTGCCGTTGGTTTACCCTTTAAGCTAAAAGACTCCATACGACCAATAATGGGCTGTAATTTTGCAATCGCTTGGTTGATACTTTTAAGTGAATAGTCTTGAGTTAATAACACCGCAATCGCTGCCAATAAATTATCAACATTAAAATCACCTATTAAAGGGCTGTTGATATTGATATCCCCGAGGTGAGTATTTAATAAAAAACTCACTCCATGGTTAGTATGTTTAATATCACTAGCGTGAACAAAACGTGAGAATTGTTTAATAGCATTACCACGTCCATAAACAAAAACAACTTCTTCGCTTGACCAATGATTTAACCATTTTTTAGCTTGTAGGTCATCGCCATTTATCACCGCAACTTGTGTATTGTCGTGACTAAATAACTGGTATTTTGCATCGGCATAATTTGCCATGGTTTTATGGTAATCAAGATGATCGCGACTTAGATTAGTAAATACTGCAACATCAATTAATTGTGGGGAAACTCGGTGTTGTGATAATGCGTGGGATGATATTTCCATCGCGACATGGCTGACCTTTTTTTGCGTAAACTCACTTAATAATTGATGTAATTGGGTAGCTCCGGGAGTGGTATTATTTAGCGCCGTTAAATTGCCTAAAAGCCCGGCACCTACGGTACCAATAACGGCACAACTCTGCTCACAGCTATTTAATAATTGAGCAATTATTTGACTTGCGCTAGTTTTCCCATTGGTACCAGTAATACCGATCATGCGCATTTGTTCTTGGGGATTTTTATAATAACCTCTTGCTAATGAAAATAAGCAACGGTCTAATTGATAAAAATGAACAATGGCTACCGTTCTCGTTTGCAGGTTATTGTTGTCACTCTTAGTATCTTTATATTCAATACACCCATGTTGTTCAACATCAAGACATTGAGCAATCACCAGATCAGCACCTAACTTAATAGCCTGTTCAATATATTTTCGGCCATCTTGTTCAGTACCAATAACAGCGCAAAAAATATCATGTGCTTTAATACACCGCGTATCGTTTACAAGATCACGCTGAGCAACTTGTTCTAGTTCCACATTCAATGGAATACTAAATTCAAGTAAAGCCGTATTTATTGAAGATGCAGCGATAGAAAATCGGGAGCTATTAGATTTAGATCTATTAGACATTGTCATGCTCCTGACTTTTATTTGAGCTGACATTAGCCTGCGAGCGTAACGTGTGTGCATCAGGGGTAATATTTAATAAATGTAAAGCCCCTTTCATAATTCGTGAAAAAACGGGCGCAGCGACTTCACCACCGTGATACAAATCACCACCGGGCTCATTAATGACTACAACAACCACTAGCTCAGGTTGAGTAACGGGTGCCATACCAGCAAATAAGCCCACGTAATCGTTACCATAACCACCCGCTAAAGCTTTAAAGGATGTGCCTGTTTTCCCTCCAACTCGATAACCCTCAACTCTTGCTTCTCGATGATTATCGTCAACCACATGCTCTAACATTCCAACCAAAGAGCGAGTATGTTTTTTTGAAAATACACGCTCAGAGGTATCGTAATTAGGGGTGTTTTCATCAATTTTCAATATACTTAATGGCTTTTTAATACCGTCATTAGCAATAGTTGAATAAAAGCGTGCTAGCTGCAAAGGTGTTACCGCAATGCCCATACCGTAAGACAATGTCGCCAATTCAATTTTTGACCAACGTTGACGATCATGCATAATACCTGAGCTTTCGCCAATCAACCCTGTACCTGTATCTTCACCAAAACCCGCTTCAAAAAATTTATCAAGAAAGAATTCTTTTGGCATCGCTAACGCAAGTTTAGTTGTGCCCATATTTGAAGAGTGCACTAAAATTTCCGTTAAACTTAATTTACCCAAATATCTTGGGTCGCTCATTCGACGTCCACCTAAACGCATTGGCGAAGTATCAATGATGCTATTTTCATCAACTTCACCAAACTCAAGCGCACTTAAAACTGCCATGGGTTTCATTGCCGAACCTGGTTCATAAAAATCAGTAATAGCGCGATTTCTGAAACGATGAATTGCGGTATTACGGCGGTTATTTGGGTTATATGAAGGACTATTAACTAACGCAAGAATCTCACCGGTATGCACATTGGTCACTACCACTGAGCCCGAGGTGGCTTTAAAGGCTTTTACAGCGCCTTTAAGTTCTTGATAAGCCAAAGCTTGAATACGCTGATCAATACTTAATGTAATATCTTTAGGCTGTGTAGCCTCTTCCACTTTAAGGATTTCAATCTTTCGACCTTTAGCATCTTTGCGAAATTGCTTTTTACCATTGGTGCCAGTAAGTAATTGATCGTAAACTCGCTCAACACCCTCAATTCCCTTATCATCAACATTGGTAAAACCAACGACATGAGCACTAATTTCACCCGCTGGATAAAAACGCTTAGATTCTTTACGAAGATAAATACCCGGGATTTTTAGCTCACGGACGTAGTCTGCCATAGCAGGTGATACTTGACGTTCAACGTAAACAAAACGCTTTGCTGGGTTGCGAGCAACACGACTAGTTAATTTATTAACATCTTGTCCTAATACATCAGCCAGAGCTTGCCAATGTTCAACCATAGCAAGGGCATTATTTTGCATGAGTATTTTAGGGTCAGCCCAGATTGTTTCAACAGGCACACTAATTGCTAACTCACTTCCATTTCGGTCCACAACTGAACCACGTTGTACAGTTCGAGCTGCAGTACGTAATGAACGCATGTCTCCTTGCTTTTTTAACATGTCTGGTTCAAAAACTTGAATATAAGCACTACGCGCTAATAGACCAGCATAAATAAAGACAATTACAGCTAGCACGACGTAAAAACGCCATGCTACTGTTGTTGCTTTAAATGTATCTGCTCTTTTATTCACTGTTTTGCTCACTGCTTTACTTATTGTTTTACTTGTTTTTTACTTACTGCAGGGTAATTATTATTTCTGATTTTGCATCGGGTCGTTTCATATCAAGTTCTTTAATGGCTTTACTTTCAATGGAACTATGTTCCGCTAAGCTATTTTGCTCTAACAATAAATTTCGCCATTCAATATCTAATTCATCACGTTCGGTTAATAGGACTTCCCGTGCACTTGTTGATTGACGATTTAAATGAGTAAAATAAATCACCGAAAATGCCGATACAACCACCAATACCATTAAAACATACACTAAAATATTTCGTTGAATGTCCTGCCATATATCAAATACAAGCACGACCTTTGCCGCTGCCATTAATTAATGCACCACGATTAATGCGCCAATCTCTGCGCAATACGTAAAACAGAGCTACGCGAGCGAACATTTTCTTCAACCTCAGTTTTACTGGGTTTTAGTCTTCGCCCAACCAAAGCTAATTTTTTACCTTTTTGTAGCTCAGCCTCACTGATAGGTAAACCACGAGGTACTTGTTTACCTTGTGAATGTTTCTTCATAAACTGTTTAACTAAGCGGTCTTCAAGAGAATGGAAGCTGATTACAACTAATCGACCACCCTCAGCAAGCACGGCAAGCGATGATGCCAAAACCTTTTCAATTTGTTCAAGTTCGCTATTGATATAGATGCGAATAGCTTGAAAGCTGCGGGTCGCAGGGTGTTTTTTGATTTCTCGTTGGGGAGCAGTGGTTTTGATCAATTTAGCTAACTGAGCGGTTCGGGTAAAAGGCGTTTCTTCACGAGCATCAACAATGGCATTAGCAATACGCCAAGCGTGTTTTTCTTCACCAAAGGTACGCAATACCCAAGTAATATCTTCAACATCAGCTACCGCTAACCACTCGGCAGCTGTTTGGCCGCGAGTGGTATCCATACGCATATCTAACGGGCCATCTTTCATAAAACTAAAGCCACGGTCCGCGTCGTCAAGTTGCGGAGATGAAACACCTAAGTCTAATAATATGCCGTCAATTTTTTTTGTTAGTTGGTGTTTTTCAGCAATATTTTCTAATTCAGCAAAACCATGATGTTCAATAAGAAATCTTTTATCATCGGCAAATTTTTCAGCGGCAGCAATAGCAGTTAAATCACGGTCGATAGCAATTAAACGCCCATGCTCTGACAATTGTGAAAGAATAACACCAGAATGGCCACCACGACCAAAAGTACAATCGATATAGATACCGTCTGGTTTAATATCTAAACCAGCAACCGCTTCTTCAAGTAAAACTGAAATGTGAGAATTATCTATTTGCATTTTTATGGTTCTATTGGCTGCTATATTTTATTTTAAAGTGATAAATCTAATAAACGTTCAGTCAGTTGTATTTCACTTGACTGCACTTCACTAAGGTCTTGTTGCATTTGAGCTTGCCAAGCTGACTCGCTCCAAATTTCAAATTTTTTTAATTGACCCACTAAAATTATATTTTTTTCTAAACTTGCATGTTGTCGTAATGGCCCATTGATCAACAAACGACCACTTTTATCAATTTCACAATCGTTAGCATTACCCAATAATTTTTGTTGAGCTAAACGTTCTTGTGGATTCATACTTGATAATTCACACAATTTAAGTTCTATTTCTTCCCATTCAGGAAGAGGGTAAAGCAATAAACAAGCGTGTTGTATGTCAACGGTGCAAACCATTTTTCCAGCACAATCAGCAAATAGCTCTTCACGATACTTGGTTGGTATCGTGATCCTATTTTTACTGTCAAGCGTAATTGCGCTGGTGCCTCGGAACATAATCTCAATTCTTGTTGTTAAAAATGTTGTTAAAAACTTTCAGGAAATTGCTTTTGATCCACTATTTCCCACTTTTCTCCACATTGACCAGTTTAGTGACTAATGTGAACCTATGTCAAGCAAAGTTTCGAAAAATTGATCTGGCTGAAGGTCAATAAAATTGAGGTCTTTAAGGAAGTTTATGAATTTGTGGGGTTTTGTGGATCTGGAGCCCAATTAATTAGAAATAAATCGTCTAAAAAGTCGTTTTTAGCGAAAAAATAGACTATGCCTGTAGATAATGTGGTTGGTAATCCCAAGTTAAGCTACACCTTCAATATGCTGTAAATTTAAGCAGCAATTAACACATCCAGCTATTTGTATAGATCAAATTTTAATACCAACCATACCAATAATAAGTAGCCAAAAAGCAAAAAATAGCTTCAGTCGAGTCGCCGATAAATAGCCAACTAACGTTTTAGCAAATATTCCACCTAATACTGCACCGGGTCCGGCAAAAATGACCACTTGCCAATAGACTTGAAAATCCACCGCGGTATGCTGCCAAATACCCGCCCATACCGTTATTGCCGAAACGATCACCGCCGCAGAAACCGCCATACTGATATCAAATCGCCTTAAAATAAGGTATATCGCTAACAATTCACCAACACCAACAGATAACCATGCCGTTAAAGCGCCACCAAAAATGCCAATCGCAGATAAAGCTAAACCATCAAAAAGATAAAGCTGACTGCGCTCGCGGTGCGGCTTTAAAAAATAAACCGTTATGATGATAAAAATACCCAGTAATAACGAAAACCAACTAAAACTCTGGTGCAAACTTGACGGTGATGGCATATCAAAACCATAAACTAACCAAAGGCCAATAACCGAAGCAATACTGGTAATCGCAATAATTCGTTTAAAGCCCTGCCATAAACGTAGTTCTGTTTTTTCTACTTGATAATGACTCCACCAGGTTATGGCTCCAGCGGTCATACCAAAACATTGAATAGCAAAACTGGTTGCTATCGATTGTTTGTCCGTAAATCCCAATTCGTTAAACATAGGAATGAAAACAACACCACCGCCCGCGCCAGTAGAATTGGCAAAGATAGCGCCTAAAACACCTAATAAACTAAACAAAATGTAATCAAGTAATTCAGCTAAAGACGCCGGGGCAAAATACAGCAATAAAAGCCAACAAATTATAAACGACGACATAAAATATGGATTTGAGAGACGGATAGGGTTATTCATTAGAGTTTTATTATTTTGTCGCCAAATATTGTTGTGCATCAATTGAGATACAGGCATTGGAAATATAATTTTTACCCGCAGAATGAATAACTAACCAGCCTTTATCAGTCGCTTTAAGTTCGCTAATGTTTTCCCATAAAATATGAAGATTCACATAATAAGATTCTGTAGAAATACCTTGTTCATTAATGGTTAATGTCACTTCGCCTTTAGCTGACTTGCCCAGCATTTGACGCATTACCCACCACGGTTTCTGGTAGTAAACACCTAAGGCTTCTAAAATTCCCAAAGCGAAAACAAACCAAGCAGCATAGGCATTAATTTCAGTGAAGAGTACCAACACCATACCAAACAAAGTAAAAATAATGGCTTTAAGGTACGCTTTAACGGAATAATCACTATCAACAGATTGACTATGACATTCATTAAAATGGGCTTTATCTAAGATAAACTGGCTAATATAAGATGTGGATTCATTCATGTGATGATTAAATATTGATGTACTAAAATACTTGCACGCTAGTGTAACGATTAGTCTCTATTGAAGATAGCACTATCTTTCCATTTCCACGCAAGTAAAACATCATTATATTTAAAATTATATTGTCTCAATATCAAGCGCTTTGCACCGCACAATGTTCAAAGCTTAAATGTTCTATATTCAAATGTTGATCTCCTTCAAATTTGATTTGAGATAAACCCAAGCGTTGGCAAAGTTTCATAAAAGTAGAATAATCTTCTTCATTCAATTTATTATCATCTTTGGTCATTAAACCATCTATATAGACACTGTCACCATTTATACATAAGTTAGCGATAGCATTATAAGGTTCTCCATAAGCGTCGACTCGAATAGCGCGAACACTTTTTAGTTCAAATATCCAATCATCTACTTCTACATATCTTAAAATAGTGTCACTCATGACAATGTCCTTAAGTTTGGCTTTATGTTAACAAAAAAGCCGATTGCAAAATAATTTGGTTGGGGCAACCGGCATAAAGGGAATAGATTGAATTTCCCAAAAACTATAAATAAGTTATTTATTCAGTTTGATCTTGTTAGTAAATGCCACAAACTCTTGTTCGCTAATATTATCATCAGTATTAGTATCTAATTTATTAAACGCGATATGTAAGGCTTGATTATTACTTGCCTTGAGTTCACTCTGGCTCAATAAGCCATTCTTGTCCGTATCAAACTTGGCAGTAAGTTGAGAAAATTTAACCTGCTTATTCACATGCTTAGCTGCTACAACATCTTTGACTTGTACTGTGCTAGCAATATCATCGTTTGCGCTAACCAGTAAAGTAGTGAAAGTAGCTGCAATAACAACCAGTGAAATTTTAGTTAAGCTTAAATTATTCATATTCATTCCTTTTCTTAATTTATTTTTGGTTTTGTTGATGTTCAACTCGGATATTGCACAAGCCATACCAAGAATGTAACCAATTGATAATTATCAATAATATTAAAATCATATCTATGGATATGTCTCCATTTAGCAACACACACATATAATTTGATTAATTCAAAAGAATCATCAATCGAAATAAGCATAGAAAACCCTTTAAAATCACAGGGTAACAAACACGCACCTCAAAAAGTAAACATGTCTCCATATTGAGACACTCTTATTTTTTACTTAAATTTCGCTTAAAATGCTCCTCAATTACAAGCATATTAATAAAACCATGGTAATTACCTGTGCAAAGCTCAAATTATATTACAAGTGTCATTGTTAAGAGTTTTACGAAAATAGAAACAATATCCATAAAGAAGCTCACCCCTCTTGGCTTTGCTTTAGTTGCACTGCCGCTGGTATTTGCACTTATTTATGCGGCAATACAAATTAATCAATTAGCTAAAAATAGTGAAGGCGCAATCAGAAATACCGCAAAACTCACCGAAAATATTGGAGAAATAAGGGCTACTCTGTCTAAAATGGAGAGATATGCAAGTCAATATATAGTGCTTAATGATCCTGAATTAATTAACAGTTACCTCCAGCAAGAACAAGTGATAATGACTTCTCTTGATAACAACTTAATCGCTCACCAAGATAATTTACTCAGTGAAAATAGCAATAAACTCAAACAGGAATTAATGGTGTTACAGCAACAGTTATTCCCAAAAACACCTGAGATAAATGAGAAATTACCTTTAACTGAGTTACAAAATCAATTTAGAAAGCTGGTGAACATTAATCAAAATATTACTAGCCGTAGTAATACCTTAATTTCACTACAAGTAAATAATATTAGAACTTCAGCTATTGCACTCAGTCAAACGATGTTGAATGGTCTAGTGATAATTCCCATCACCATAGCTATTGCGCTCTATTTTATCTCTATTATTACCAAACCACTAAAGAAACTAACAGCAAAAATACAACAATTTGAACATGGAGATTTTGAACAAACTATTACGCTGCGTAGTTCCCCTGAAATAAATGAAATAGTAGATGCTTTAGAAGTTATGCGTACGCGTTTACATGCGCTTGAACTACAAAAATCGAGTTTTATTCGACACATATCCCATGAGTTAAAAACCCCATTGGCGGCGATACGTGAAGGTACAGAATTACTGTATGACAACAGCGTTGGTGAATTAAATGATGAACAACAAGAAATTAGTCATATTATTAGAACCAGCGTTACACGTTTACAACGCCTGATTGAAGATTTACTTAATTTCAATATTGTATTAGATTCCACAAGTTTACAAGATTCTATACAAATAAATGTAAATTCTGTGGTTGAAAGTGTTTTACTTGCTCAAAAGCTTGATATTAAAAGAAAACAGATTGTTGTTGATAACTCATTCGTTGATATTCAAGTGCAAAGTAACGAAAAACAGCTCAATGTTATCCTAGATAATCTCGTATCAAATGCAATCAAGTACTCTCCTGATCACGGGAAGATCTTCATCGATTGTAAATTATTGGATGGACATTTATTGATCAGTGTCATTGACCAAGGACCGGGTATTGAAGTGTCACAGCAAGAGAGAATTTTTGATGCTTTTTATCAAGGTTCACCATCACCGGATAACCACATAAAAAGTAGCGGTCTAGGCTTAACCATAGTAAAGGAATTATTGATGAGAATTAATGGAAACATACAAATACAAAGTAAAACGTCTGAAATTTCTGGCACAAAAGTAACCATCACTCTACCTAAAGCCCATTACATAAAAAACAAGTACATAAATAAGCAGCATGTGGAGACAGAATAATGAAAACGTTAGTCATTATTAGAAAAGCAACTACATGTGTATCCCTGTTGGCTTTATTGTTGTTAAGCGCAGGTTGTCAGTTACTTAACCAAACCACAGAAATCACGGCGAGCTACGGTCAATATTATCTTTGGCTTAAAAGCCTCAACCAAGAAGAG
>Ga0105358_10000392_pt1 | contig 21585 bp, 19 predicted proteins | sample GOMGulsemesocosm_5_FD_83509 | JGI IMG/M metagenome (GOLD analysis project Ga0105358, IMG submission 83509) | Methane-oxidizing microbial communities from mesocosms in the Gulf of Mexico - GOM15C Gulf of Mexico | ecosystem: Environmental > Aquatic > Marine > Cold seeps | place: Gulf of Mexico... | reverse complement strand
TATTTTGATACTATTTAGTGGCTGTGCCGCGCCAACATCTTTTTGTAGTTGTCGATTAACTGCTTGGCGCCACCATAAGAAACAATAATAAAGCAACTCATTAACACGCAAAAAATCCATGCTGAAAAAGTATCGGTAAATATATTGTTCATCGATATCAATACACACGACAGCACCATCAATCCTGCATTACGCAGCAGTAATGAGACAGATATGGGCGTTCGGTTATCCGGGCCATTACAGCCACAATCTAGATACTTTCGTCCACGCAGTAAATTTATACCGATAGCGCTTGAATATGAAACCAACAACAGCATCATAAAAAACAAACCTATCCCATGAGTTTTGGGAATCAAAACCATAAGCCCAGAAAGCATCTCGACCACAACGATTAGAATCGCCGCCGGCTTCACCATAAATACTGGTAGGATTTGGTATTCTTTTATGCTTTTAATAAAATAGTTTTTATTACTCAGTTTCGAATAAGCTGATGATATAAATAGAAAACTAAAAAGCATCACCATTGTGTTTGTGAGCATCATCATTGGGACACCTACTTACGTAACGCATGAAGTGTGAAGGGCATTGCCGCAGCGCCCCCAATCAGTTTCAACCATTCGCCATTACTGGCACGATAGATATCCAGCTGCATATCTCCGTTGGTCACGACCATATAGGGATTTTTACCCCGGGTAATCTCAACCGATACACCCCAATTTTTAAGAACTATTTTGTTTATTCTCTTTTTCTTTTTTAGATCGTAAACCCACACTTCGCTGCCGCCTGATTTGTGGCTACCATCAAAACCGTCCTTATGCATAATTACATAGGCGCGGCCTTGATCATCTATGCTTGCAATCTGCCAGCCGCCTGGGCGCCAGTTTTGAGCAGCTTCTTTTTTATTTACTAAAGACCACGACTTCCCAACTTTCGGTAATTCAGCAGTAAAATCAACTTGTTGCATTTTTCCTAAGTAGGTAGGAAAGAAAGCTACGCCTTTATTGAATATTGGCTTATCGAACAATGGATCTTCATCAACCTTAAAAAATGGCGCGACTTTGTCTTGCGATGTCAGTTGCCCGGCCTCATCAAACTGAGCGGTATATATCGAACCATTGCTGCACAGCGATGAGAAGCCTCGCTTGCCAGTTGGATAAATTAATCCACAACCTGGAACCTGTGTCTCGCTTACAATCTTACGCGTCTCGAGATTAATCAAACTTACCGAGGCCGCCGGTGTAAAGTTAAATATCGCCAGAAATTTATCGCCATTCAAGAGCCGTAGTGAATAGCGATTACTAACCATCAAGCCTCGCTTAGCATCAGGTAACACTATTTCGCCAATAACGTTTAAGTTGGCCTTATCATAAATAGTCACAACATCGCTGCGTGTGCCGCGAGTACCACGGGAGTAATGAGTTTCAGCAACATAGAGTTCATCGCGCTGGGCCGATTGAACAAAACTCGCAAACTGCGATGCATCCATGGCGCCCAAATAGTTATGGCTATCACCGGCTACATCAATCGCCACAACTTTACCGGCGATCAAAGCATCAAAATTAGCATCGTGAGCGAAAATCATGCTGTCGGGATACTGGGACGGCATAACCTCAATATTTGGCATTGGCTCAGCGGCTAGTTCAGCCTTAGCAAACTGAGACAGCGGTAATATCCCGAGGGATAGGGTTAGCAATGACGCCTTGAATAAATCACTGACCATTGGGACACCTGTTGAAATAGGGTTTATAGAAATGCTTGCGTTGTATTATTATGCTTCGAATAATAGGTCGACCGACATAATTATGTCAAGCGTCTAGTTTTTAATCTATACTAAAATTAGGTTTCCGAAATACAAATATCAATAAAAACAAAGAGTTAGCGGGAAAGCGTGGGGGAAATTGATTCAATATGGTCACAACGAGGCGCCACACAGGGGTAACAGGTAATTTATAAGCAATACAGATTGCCTATGGGCAAGGGGCTACCGTCTCTATAACAGACTATTAATCAGGTATTTTCCACTTGGCGAACGCCAACGATATCCTTGCTCGAGACTTAAAAGCCCAGCTAAAGAGCTTGGCCTTTAATAGACACGCACGAAACGAGAGCTAGTGTGATGCAACGATAAGAATTTAAAAGGGACTTAGCTATACGCTGTTTCCAGACATGGCCTGCAAATCAAAGCCAGTATCTTCGCCTCGTTTGAGCTTTTTAGTGATGCCTGGACCCGCTTGTACCGATACACTCTTCGCCTCTAACTCGTCACCACAACAATCACAGTGGTATTTAGGTCTCATCACTTTTTTACAGGTTTTATGTACGTACTGTAGGGGCGCGCCATCTTTATCCGCAAGCCACTTATCTCCCCAACCAACAATGCTCATTAATACCGGATATAGGTCAGCGCCTTTTTCAGTTAAACGATATTCGTAACGAGATCGAGCCTCGTCGTATAAGCTTTTTTCCACAATGCTATTTTCAACGAGAAGATTGAGTCGCTCTGTGAGCCTATTACGGTTTATATCCAAGGATTGCTGCAGCTCGGTAAAACGGTGCAAGCCAAAAAAGACTCCGCGAATAATCAACATCGTCCAACTATCGCCTATTAACGGCATAGCACGGGCTATCGAGCAAACTTGTACATCAACATCTTGACGACGCATTGTGATTCCTAAGGTGAATGGCTATCTGATAAATTATAACTTGACAGTTATCTTTTATGAAGCCTACCATTAACGATACCAATTTGGTACTCTAGAAGTTATATTATGGTAACGCTAAACCAACAATCATTAACTCGCTGCAATATATAACAATAACAATCTGATCGAGTATCGGTGAATAGCCTTATAACAGGAGCTCAGAATGGCCACTTTAGATCCAGAATTAAAATCCACAGCTTGCAATTTATGTTTTGTTAATTGCGGAGTGAAAGTAAAGCTTGGTGGCGAAGATGGCCGCGAGTTCGTTAAGGTCGTCGGCGATAAAGACCACCCAACTTCTGCCGGATATATTTGTAACAAAGCGGCCCGCCTAGACTTCTATCAAAATAGTAAAGCACGTTTAACCAGCCCAATGAAACGTATGCCCAATGGGGAATATGAAGCGATAGATTGGGACACAGCGCTGCAAGAAATTGCCGATAAACTCAGCGCCATTAAAACCAAACATGGCGGCGATAAAATTTTCTACTATGGCGGCGGCGGTCAAGGTAACCATTTAGGTGGCGCGTACGGTGCGAGTTTACGGAGCGCGCTTGGCGTTCGTTATAAAGCCAGCGCTATCTCCCAAGAAAAAACTGGCCTTGCCTGGGTATTTAGTCGCATGATCGGCGGCATGGTTCATGCCGAGTTACATCACGCCGAAGTTGCTATGTTTGTGGGTAAGAACCCATTTATGAGTAATGGTATGGATCAAGCTCGGACTTTTTTGCGCAAAATTTCTAAAGATCCGAAGCGTAAACTTATCGTCATGGACCCCCGGCGCACCGAAACTGCAGACTACGCTGATATTCATTTAGCGGTGAAGCCCGGCCGAGACGCTTGGTGCCTTAGCGGTATTATTGCGCACATAGTACAAAGCAACAAACTACCGATGCAATGGCTGGAGCAACACGCTAGCCAGTATCAAACTGTTATCGATACCTTCCAAAATATCTCAGTTGATGACTTTGCGAACTTCAGCGGTATAGCACCAGCACAATTGAAAGAAGCTGCTGATGTTATTGCCGATGCCGAAACGTTTGCATTAGAAGAGGACATCGGTATTCAGATGGCCCCCCACTCTACTTTGGTTAGCTATCTCAACTTTTTAGTAGCCTTACTAACGGGCAACTACGGAAAACCTGGCACCATGGGTATGACCACTCAATTGGTTGAAGTATTAGCAACGGACTTCAGGCCCGTTGATGATGACGGTCGAGAAATTTCCCGTAGAACCTTACCGGTTACGGGCGCCCCTATTATTAGCGGTTTGTTTCCAGGGAACTTCTTAGCAGAAGAAATTCTCAATGAAGATGAGCGTCGCCCTAGAGCGTTAATAGTTGAAAGCTCCAACCCTATCCATTCATTGTCGAACGCTAAAGAGTTACGAAAAGCCTTTAGGTCTTTAGAGTTTACCCTCGCTATTGATGTTGCTATGACCGAGACCGCAATGTATTGCGATTACGTTTTACCAGCGTCGAGTCAATACGAAAAGTGGGAAGCAACTTTTTTCCCACGTAATTTTCCGGCTAACATTTTTCACCTTCGCGAACCTTTGCTCTCCCCAGCTGAGAACACCATGGGTGAACCCGAGATTCACGCTCGGATCATAGAAAACATGAATACATTCGAGCCAGGCGAGCTCGACAGCCTTCATACAGCGGCCAAGTTGGGCATAGACGCTTATCAAGCAGAGCTCTTCGCTCAGATGGGCAGCAATAAGAAAGTCGCCAAGATGCTATCTTATGTTTTGTATCGTACCCTTGGGCCTACCCTAGCGAAAGGACAAGAAGCTACTGCTGCCGTATGGGGACTAGCTCAGGTTTATGTTCTTAAAAACGCGACAGAAGCCGCTCGTGCTGGTTTTTCTGGACCAAGCGCTGGTAATGATTTGTTCCGAGCTATCGTTGATAGCCCAACAGCAGTGGTTATTGGGGAGTCCAGTTACGAAGAGAGTTTTAGCCGTATCCCCCACCCTGATAACAAACTACAAATGTTGATTCGTGAACTTCTCGATGAAGTCGAGACGCTAAAAGATTTAACACCTTTGATCGACACCAACGAGAAGTTTCCGTTCTCTTTGGTTGCGGGGGTTCGTCGAGCTTATACGGCGAACTGTAATATTCGAGACCCTCAGTGGGCCAAAGGAAAAGCGCTTACCGCCTTAATGATGCACCCTGAAGACGCCGAGAAACTTCAATTACACGAAGGTGACCGAGTCGTCGTCGAAACAGAAACAGGCCGTGCAGAAGTCGACCTTGGCTTTGACGATCGAAATAAACTCGGTACGATATCCATACCCAACGGCCAAGGTATGGTGTTTTTTGATGATCAACAAAAAGAGGTGGATACTGGGGTATATGCCAACGAGCTAACCAGTGCCCAACACCGCGATAAATTTGCGGGCACGCCATTTCATAAATTTGTACCCGCGAAAGTTAGCCTAGGGAACCTCTGATCAAGTCCCGCCCGCCTCTGGCATACAGAGCAGTGCAGCAGCAAAGCAATGAATACAGGCGGGCTGGTTGCCCGGCGAAATTTATTAACACCAATAAAAAAAAGGCGTAGCCTCAGTCGAGACTACGCCTTTTATGATTCTAGCTAAGCTGCTTATGGCCCCTAGCTAATCGACTTACAAACTACTTACTTGCAAATCTCTTCCTCTACTAAACCTAAACGGTCCTTTCCGAAAAACATTTCCCCGTTGACATAAAACGTTGGGACACCAAAACAACCTTGTTCGACAGCCCCACTGGTATTCGCAATCAGCCCCTGTTTAATGTCTGGATCCTGGGTGCTCGCCAACAACGCTGCGCCATCAAAACCGGCATTGTTCATTTCGGTTACATAGACCTCGGGGTCGTCCATTTTTTTACTGCCTTCCCACATTGAGCACAAGCCGGCCTCGATATATTTTTCAAGGTAGCCGTCCCTTTCAGCTGCGATAGCCCCACGCATTAACAACAGTGTGTTCACTGGAAAATGGCTGTTCATGACAAACTTGTCACATGCATGCTTTTCGATAAAACGCTTGGTTTCTAACATTTCGTAATCGAGTTTACCTTTCACACCACCAAAAGCCAGCATGGGCGGTTGATTTCCGGTCGACTTAAATATGCCACCGAGTAAACATGGGATGTAATTTATTTTAGCGCCGGTTCGCTCGACAACACCTACTAAAGCCTTACGTGCGAGATAAGCATTCGGGCTTGCAAAATCAAATATAAAATCTACTGTTCTAGTCATTATTTTCTCCTACCAGTTTTCTTTCCAGGGTCTTAAATCAAGTTCGTGTGTCCATGCCGTTCGCGGTTGTTTATGCAACATCACATAGTTGGCGGCAATATCTTTGGGTGCCAGAATAGCGTCGTCTTCTCGACGCTGGTCGACATCTGCAAAGTTTTCACGAATAAAATTTGAGTCAATCGCACCATCAATAATGGTGTGCGCGACATGAATATTTTGGGGGCCTAGCTCCCGAGCCATTGACTGCGCCAATGCTCGTAAACCATGCTTGGCACTGGCAAAAGCAGAAAAGCCTGCTGCGCCTCGCGTGCTTGCGGTAGCTCCGGTAAAAATAATGGTGCCTCGGCCTCGTTGCTGCATTCTTTTGGCAACCTCGCGGCCCATTAAGAAGCCAGAAAAACACGCCATTTCCCAAACCTTGGAGAATACTTGCGCCGTGGTGTCGGCAATAGGGAAATACACATTGGCGCCGATATTAAAAACGGCCACCTCAATGGGCGCAACCTCACGCTCAATTTTATCCACCAACTCGATCATGGTTTCTTCTACGCGGGCATCAGCGGGAAAAGCCAGAGCCTCAAGGCCATCGTCACGCATCCCTTTAGCAAGAGCTTCCAGCGCATCCGCATGGCGTGGGCGCCTTACCAAGCAACTCACCATGCCCTCTTCGGCGAATACACGACCTATAGCAGAACCTGTATCGTCTCCCGCCCCAATGATCAAACACGCTTGTTTTTGGTTGTCCTGTTCTGTCATCACTCGCTCCACTTATAGATTTTCACCCAAGAAAACAGACTTGAGCCTCTAGAGACCCATATCAGGACCCATTCTAGTTTACTTTTGCTACCTTAATTCAATTTGGTATAAAATTGCAACTAAATTTGTTTGCGGTATCATTGCACATACGAGCAAGCCAGAACCCACAAAACCGGAAGCCGCCATGGCACGCGAACATATTCAAACCTGCCCTATTGCAAGAGTGCTGAACCTTATTGGTGATAGCTGGACCTTGATGATTATCCGAGAAGCCTTATACGGTGAAACTCGATTTAGTGGTATTCAATACAATACCGGTATCGCTAAGAACCTATTGATCAGCCGACTCAACAAACTCATTGAAAATGGCATATTTGAAAAAATCGATGCCGGGGACAGCGGCACCCGTTACGAATATCATCTAACTGATAAGGGACGCTCTTTAAATTCGGTCATGATGGCGATGCATCAATGGGGCAATGAATATGAATTTGAACCAGGCGAAGCGCCGGTTTTGTTAATTGACAAAAAAACGGGTGAAGAGCTGCTGCCAATCCGCCCTCAGCGGGCCAATGGCGATGTTATTAACGACGACGATATCGTCGTCGCGCTTGGGCCTGGGGCTAGCAATGCAACCCGCAAGCGATTCTCTGAGCTAAGGAACCTCTGATCAGTGTTAGAGTTTAGACGGCAGCCGTAAATTCATTTTCACAATTACTGCGCCCTAGTCAGAAGGTAGACCATAGACAGCGCCTTCCTGCACGCCACCTCTAGATCTTTCTTCAAACCAATAAGCTTGTGCATCTGCGCCCAAGCTTATTGATAGCAGAGCGATTACTTCAATTTTTTCGCCAAGGCTCTTATTGCCCTTAACTTGTTATGAAACGGCGGGTAGCCAGCAGCTGACGCGCCTGGCTGACTTGAGAAAAACGCGGCGGTTACATTGGCGTCACGGTTGATATAAATTACTTGACCGTGGATACCGACTGCTGCGAACTCTTCTTTATCGGTGTCTAAAACCCACCACATGTTTTTGTAAGCTACCCAAGGATCATTTTTATACTTTGTATTTTCTTTAAAGGCGGCGGTTTCAGCAGCTGAAACATTTAAGTGATGCTCCATCCATGATTTAGGAAGTACCTGCTCACCCTTTACCTTGCCTTTATTTAGCACCAACTGACCGAAGCGCACCGCATCGCGTAAGCTAGAATTCATGCCTCCAGTTGCTACCGCTTGGTATGCTCTGTCGACAGCAATGTATCCATCGTGTTCAGCGCCAATCTTTGACCAAATCTTTTGCTGTAAAAACTCGCGCAAAGGCATACCAGAAATTCGCGCGACCAACCAACCCAGCACATCGGCGTTGGAGGAGTTGTAGTCAAACATGGCGCCGGGCTCTAGAGACTTATCATCTTTAACAAAACGAGATAAAAAGTCATGCACACCGTAAATCTCTGTTTTCCCTGGCTGAGCATCGCGGCCCCCTGGTATATAACCCATGTTCAGAGCCGGAGCATAGTGCAAAGCAAAATCAGACTTTAAATCGGTATAACTTTCTTTAAACTTTATCGCACTGGCATGGTTCAGTACATTGCGAATTGTTGTGCGTTCAAAGCCCGAGCCTTTAAGTTCTGGAATGTAATCAGCCGGTGATTTATCTAAGTCGACCTTGCCCTCTTCCACTAAAATTCCGAATGCACTACTGACCAGTGATTTGGTCATTGAATACCAAATGTGATGATCGTGTGCGGTGAGTCCATTGAAGTATTTCTCAAAAACTCGCTTGCCGCCTTTTAGGACGATGACTCCATCGGCGAAAGACTCAGAAAATATCTCATCGACTGATTGCTGCGTGCCACCGATAGTTTCAAGTTTCAGCTCACCAAGTTTGGCTCGGTGCTTGCCTTTAATGCGATTTATTTTTCCTTCTCGCGCTAACATTAAACCATTCAAAGGGGCCGTCATATTACGGAACGCCCAAACATTGTAGGGATAATCACGATGGTTTTTGAAGGTAACCTGGCTCTCAGCTGTCGGCGGGACCTGCTCCATTAACACTTGTTTTTTTTGCTCGACGGGCACGGTGGCGTCAGCTTGGCTCAGGCCTCCCAGTGAACATAAAAGGGATATCCCAATAATAGGCAATGGTTTCATTAATCGCTGCATGGTGATTCTCTGTAGTTATTATTTATTAGCCTGACACTTAACGCATGATTTTCGTCGTCATCAGCAGTTATGGCGCACTAAAAACCTTTAGAGCACCGGCTTTCGTTGGCCAATCAAAGTAACAGTAAAAGTAGGGATTAACAATGCCGAGCGAACGCCCAAGAATTAGGCTGTAGTGGCTTTCAGAAATAGGGCTCATTAGAAAGAGGTGGAAGCAGGAGAGAAAGCATGTGATGCAAGGCTTTGAGTATTTTACTCAGAGACTTGCGCCAAATGTGTAACAAATAATTATCGCGCGCGCCGCAACTGCTAACGCTCACAACTAATCGTCAAGTTATTAGCCGACCTCTGCATCGGCTGTAGATGCAGAAATTACAACAGAACTTTCGTCCAGACGCCCAGCTTGATAAGCGCTAGAAATTTGTGGCGCCAATAATATATTCCACGCGGGGGTATGTTCGGTTAAGGCGTCTGCCGCCAAAATAATCGCGCCAGCAGTCCAGGTGGTTTTTTCTTCGGGCCAAATGATATTTTCTTTGTACTGATAACCCGTCCAGTAAGCGCCATCATTATTATCACGCCATTGATGCAACCAACTGTAAATCTGCACGGCTTTGGCATGTTCACCGGCAGCTAACAACGCCATCGTTAACTCACAAGATTCAGCGACGGTTACCCAAGGCTCATCACTGACACACAGGCAGCCCATAGTATTTTTGACAAAGGTATCCCAACGCTCGGATATACGGGCTTTGGCCGCGTCCCCGGTGAAAGCTCCAGCCAGTATGGGATAAAACCAATCCATGGAAAATCGCTCTTTGCTCTCCCAGGTTCGGTCGAAGTATTCCGGATGATAACGAAGAGCCGTGCCTAGCTTTTCATAACTCGACGTCCACAATTGCGTATCGAGTTCCAGCTCCTGAGCCAGTGCGATGGCGCATTCTAAGCTTTTATAAACTGACGAGCAGCCCGTTATCAATGCATCTTTAAAGGGTGCACCATTTTCTTCGATTGCCCAGTAAACTTCACCAGTAGGCGCTTGCAGTGAGCAAATTAAATCAATGGATTTTTTTACCGCAGGGAACAATCGCTGTAAAAATTCTTTATCGCCTGTGATTTTGTAATGGTGCCATACGCCGGTTGCGATATAGGCGATAAAATTAGTTTCACGCTTTTCGGTATACAATGCTTTGCCGTCTTGATAGTTGGCATACCAGCTGCCGTCTGGAAGCTGATTCTTAAGTAACCAATCATAAGCTCTTTCAGCAGCCTGGTATTCACCCGCTATCGACAAACCCATAGCCGCTTCGGTGTGATCCCATGGGTCGGCTTTATGACCTTCGAACCAGGGAATCAAACCATCGTCTAGCTGCACCGATAATATATAGTCTACTGTCTTACGGAAAAATTCGGTGGGGAACAAACCCTTACTGAGCAATAAGCCATCCATTATTATTTCTGCTCCAGCTTATCGGCTTTGAAATACATGACGACACTTTTACCCATAATAGGGTTTAACACCTTGTCCATTACTCGCGTCAACAAAGGTTGCTGCATTAAATCCCAAACCAAAAATCGATGATATTGTTTAAGAATCCATACATCATTTTCTTCTTGGCCCCAGAACTTACATTTAAGCCACCAATAAGGCACATGAAGTGCATGGGCCCAATGCCGACTATAACGCTGCCAACCTAAGGCTTCGACTTCGCGGCGTAGGTGCACAGCATTAAATATACGGATATGCCCGCCAGGAGTTTTGTGGTACTCGTCACTTAAACGCCAGCAAATATCTTCAGGCCAGAAACGTGGAACACTAATCGCTATGACGCCATCAGGTTTTACAACACGACTAAGCTCTTTCAATACGCCTTGAAAGTCGGGGATGTGCTCAAGTACTTCCGAGCAAATTACTTTATCGAAACTATTATCTTCAAATGGTAATTCCAAAGCGTTGGCGGTTTGAAATACCACGCTTTTTTTATCATTCTCTTTATCTATAAACTCTTCAGAGCGCTCGGCTGCTGTCGCTAAATCTTTTTCGCTGAGATCCACCCCCACGGCTTCAACATTCGCGTGCAGATAAGCGCCAAGTGTATGGCGACCTTCACCGCAACCCACATCCAAAAAGCGATCGCCGTCTTTTAATTCTAGGCGAGTGAAATTTATGGTTTGCATTAACGCTTAGTCTCCAGGACTTGATGATAAAATTCTGTAAATTGTTTTGCCGCCACAGCCCAACTGAAATTGTCGACGATATGCTGGCGGCAGACCTTGCCCATCGTTTCCGCTTGTTCAGGGTCCTTGAGTAGCACCGATATTGCCTGAGCTAACTGAGCGCTATCGCCCGCTTTCACCACGACACCCGCTTTACCAACAATCTCAGGTAGCGCGCCACCATCACTAGAAACCACCGGTGTGCCGCAGGCCATTGCTTCACCTGCGGGCAAACCAAAACCTTCGTACAACGATGGTGAAACCGCTATAGCCGATTCATTATAATGCTGCACTAATTCTTCAGTGCTGATCCCCGACACAAAGCGCACACTGTCGCCCAGTTGCAATCGCTTGAGCTGGCGTGCAGTTTGACCACCTTCTTTTAACTTACCGACAACCAGTAAATTTAAATTTGGGTAGGCAGGTTTCAAATTAGCAACGGCGTCCAATAAATAGCGCAAGCCCTTCAAAGGCTGGTCAGCCGATGCCGTGGTAATTAACTGCATTGGTTTAGTTTTAAAAGCGTCGTTAGGCTTAAACGTTTCGGTATCGATACCGTTATAAACCAAATCAATTTTTGACTCAGGACGATCAAAAGCCTCGGCGATGTCTTTTCTAGACTGCTCCGAAACCGTAACAATATGACTTAGTTTCTGAACTACACGTTTTTGCATTCGTAAAAATGAATGCCAGCGGCGTACTAAAATACGCTGGCGCCAATTAGGCGCGGCATCTAAAGCGAGTTCGCGGTCTCGGGTTATGGGGTGGTGCACGGTAGCAACGACGGGCAGGCCGCGTTTTTGAATACTCAGCAAGCCATAACCAAGACATTGATTATCATGTACCAAGTCATAGCGCTTACCATGAATTTTTAAATACTTGGCGACGCGGCGGCTGAAGGTGTAGGGCTCAGCAAAGCCTCCCGTCAACATGCTCCACCACTCGAAGACATCACTGTAGGATTTAAGGTGCTTTGGTCTTAACGCGGTAGCGTGGTTTTTGGCGGCAAACAGATCCAAGCTTGGCATCTTGATCAAGCCAATACGCTCATCCAAATCGGGGTATGGAGGGCCGGATATCACATCGACTTTATGTCCGGCATCCGCCAGCGCCTCACTGAGGTACTTAACATAGATACCTTGGCCACCCACGAAAGGATGGCTACGATAACCCAATAAACAAATCCGCAAGCCAGCTTTGCTTGGGGTATCGGTTTCTGGGCTTTGAGCTTGAATTAAACTATTCACAAGTAACTATTCACAAGTATCAGAGTATCTTTTGGTTGAATGGGGGCGGTGTCGGTATTTTAGGCCAGTCTAAATTGCTGCACAGTGTGACACAGCCTATAATCTACCGGCAATTCCTTCAAAGGTAATCAACAGACAACGGTTACCTTCATACCTATTATTTAAGCCCTGTATTATAGGAGCCATGAGTGCCGGCCAGCGATAGCGAAACCAAGCAAGATATTGACCTAAAACTCGATCAGGTTAAAGCCAGCGATTCAGGCTTTGGGCGGTTGCTGAAGTTTTGGCGCTCTGTTAACGAGCTGTCTCAAGCCCAGCTTAGTGAAGGACTTGAAACTTCGCCTCGGCATATCAGCTTTTTGGAAACCGGACGCTCCAAACCCAGTCGAGCCATGGTTAAACGCCTACAGAAGGTACTGCAGCTTAAAGCCCGTGAAGCCAATATCTTAATGCTGGCCGCAGGGTTTATGCCCGAACAGAGCTTCGACTCATCAAGTCGCGCGATTTCAGAGCGATTACGTTTACAGTTGGCGAAGATGCTGGCAAAACACGAGCCCTACCCTGCATTTGTCGCCAATGACATCGGTGACGTTTTGGTGTGCAACCACGCGTGGATCAATTTAATTAGCCAAGCTGGGCTCGACCTTGAGGGCGCTCGCGGCAATATCTTTCACCTATTATTCTCAGACGAAGGATTGCGAAGCTTAATAAGTGATTGGGAAGATTTTAGCTGTGGATTATTACTGCAGTTAAAAGAACAACAACTGCTGACCGACGACACCCGCTTGAACGAGCTCATGGAGTGGATGGAGGCTTACCCTGGCGTGCCGGATGACTGGCCCCAGAGAGGACGGCAGGTTCGCTTTGATTCAAGTTACGATATAACGCTAAACATGCCCGCCCAAAGTTTCCAGATGCAGACTATTGTCACCGGCATTAGCCCGATGAACCTCGCCGTCACATCTCAATTGAAGCTACACGCCTTCTACCCTGGCGATACAGGAACACTCAACTGGTGGCAAAGGGTCGCGGATAAGGCCCAAGCCAGGGGAATAGATGATGAAAGCTCTCAGCATCCCCTGTTATATATTACGCCGGTACTCTAGCAGTGACCTAGCAGTGACCTAACCGTTGCCGCAATAGCACCGCTGCTTTCACCTAAGGTAAAGGGTGATGTTAAGGGTAATTAGTGACCGTGGTCGACGCGGCTATCAATAGCCAATGCCAAAACACCACCGACGGTCAAAATTGCGAAAATTCCAGCCATTGAACCTACCAAAATTGCTGCTGTAACGGTCATTGTATTATCCTCGACAAAGTTCTGTGGGCGCTAAGGGCATTCATTGCCAGCGCATTTCTACCTCTTCAGATTACGCCCTGCCAGCGCCGGATGTATTGATATACGTCAACATATCCGCCGCTCTTTAAGTCGATACGATAAGGGGTGACCCTAGAACATCCTGAACCTTATGCAGCGGGTCTATTTATGATCCCAAATAGGCCTGTTAAACTGGTGTTTTACACAATAATAAGAAGCCCTGTATGTCAGTTCCCGCTGAACAAGCCCTAGCCCCCTCTTTACTGCTTACGATTGAAACGGCTCTGAATAACTTTGCCGATGCCATGTGGAGCACTCCTTTGGTAGTCCTGTTGGTCGGTGGCGGTTTATTTTTTGCCATCTATTCCCGTTTGCAGCCTTATTTTTACTTCGGCCACGCCATCAAGGTATTACGGGGTAAATACGACAACCCCGATGACCCAGGCCAAGTACCTCACTCCCAAGCTTTGTCGACTGCTCTGGCAGGAACAATGGGCTTGGGTAACATCTCTGGAGTCGCTATTGCTATCGCCGCCGGCGGCCCTGGGGCAATATTTTGGATGTGGGTTACTGCCGTCATTGGTGTTGCGACCAAGTTCTATACCGCCTCATTATCAGTAATGTATCGCGGAGAAGACTCTTTAGGCGAAACCCAGGGCGGACCGATGTACGTTATTCGCGAAGCCTTACCCAAGGCATTCTTGCCCTTAGCAGGGTTATTTTGTTTGGCGGGAATGATCGGCACCCTGCCGGTCTTCCAAGCCAATCAACTTATTCAGTTACTCAGGGACGTCATTGCTATCCCCGCGGGCTGGGCAACGCCAGAAAGCCATCTGGGCTTTGACTTCTTGGCCAGCAGCCTTGTCGCTGCCGCCGTTATCCTGGTCATCATCGGACGCATCGAGCGAATCGGCCGTCTGACCGTTCGCCTAGTACCTGCCATGGTGGTTCTCTACTTGTTGATGACCGCTTTTATCTTGGCGCAACATATTGATCAAATCCCGGCGATGCTTGCGCTAATCGTCGAGGACGCCTTTAGCGGTCAAGCGGTTGCCGGCGGTGCCATCGGTACGGTTATTATGATTGGCGTGCGACGCGGCGCCTTCTCGAATGAAGCCGGTATTGGTACCGAATCCATGGCTCACGGAGCGGCAAAAACTAACGAGCCCATACGCGAAGGGGTCGTCGCAATGGTTGGCCCAGTGGTCGACACTCTGGTCGTTTGTAGCTGCACCGCGTTGATTATTTTATTAACCGGCGTTTGGCAGCAAGCCGATGCGGGCCAAGGTGTGAGCATGACAGCCGCCGCGATCGACCAAGCGTTTCCAGGCTTTGGAATTTACCTATTGATACTGATGGTCGCGCTCTTGAGCTTCAGTACCATTGTGACCTATTGGTTTTACGGCGCTAAGTGCCTTGGGTTTCTAATTGGGGCTGAGCGTCAGCATTATTACACCCCTTGTTATATCGTCTTAATCGTCGTCGGCGCCGTGGTATCCCTTGATGTTGTGAATGGTTTATTGGTCGGGGTGTATGCCGTCATGGCCATACCCACCATGATCTCTACTTTTATCTTGGCTCCCAAGGTCAATCGAGCTGCCAAAATCTATTTTACAAAATTGAAAAATGGCGAGCTTTGACCCTAGAGCGCTATAAACTTTAAGGCTCGGGTTTTATAAACCGTGGAATGATCGTTTCGATTCGGTCATTCCAGCCTCTCTGCCTTGGCCCTAGCGCTTGATGCATAATTTGCACTTTTTTACCCTCCCTGCAATACCTTCTTAACTATACTCATGTCATCATTTCCGGCTTAGAAATAAAACTCAGCCCTCCATGGAGAGACATGACGCAAAACAATTCTTTTATCACCGACTTTTTTAAACTCGAAGCAGCAGGTGGCATCTTATTAATGGTTGCCGCAACGGTTGCGGTGGTGATAGCCAACACGCCATTACTCAGTTACTACGAACTACTGCTTTCAACCCCAGTGGAGGTCAAGGTGGGCAGCTTCGAAATTGCCAAGCCTCTATTGCTCTGGATTAACGACGGCCTTATGGCGGTGTTCTTTTTCTTGGTTGGTTTGGAGTTAAAACGAGAATTACTCGAAGGTGAGCTCGCCGACCCAAAGAACATTATTCTCCCAGGTATAGGGGCCGTTGGTGGCATGGTATTTCCGGCCCTCATTTATTTATATTTTAACGCTGATGACCCTATCGCCGCCCAAGGCTGGGCAATACCCGCAGCCACCGATATAGCATTTGCACTGGGCGTGTTAACACTGCTCGGCCCACGGGTGCCTATTTCGCTAAAGATATTTTTGACCTCTTTAGCGATCTTCGATGACATTGGGGCAATTGTTATTATTGCGCTGTTTTACACCTCAAAGATCTCTATCACGGCGCTGGTTGTTGTTCTTATTTGTTTACCAATACTGGCGCTGATGAACAAAAGAAACGTGATCAACACAAGCCCCTACATTGTTATCGGTATTATTATGTGGGCTGCCATGCTCAAGTCCGGCGTACACGCGACACTCGCCGGCGTTATCTTGGCATTCTTTATACCCATGCGCTCAAAAGCTAACCCCGATATCTCCCCGCTTAAATCCCTCGAACATGACTTACATTCTGCAGTCGCATTTTTTGTGCTGCCGGTCTTTGCATTTGCCAACGCCGGTATTAGTTTCAACGACATTTCGAGCGAACAAATGTTACACGGCGTTCCCATAGGCATAGCCTTAGGTTTATTTTTAGGCAAACAAATCGGTATCTTTTTATCTTGTTGGTTATTCGTAAAGTTGAAATTCGCACAACTGCCAAACGACATGAGCTGGTTAAGCCTCTACGGGGTATCCGCACTGTGCGGCATCGGCTTTACCATGAGTCTTTTTGTCGGCTCATTAGCGTTTGAAGAAACCGGGGTGAATATGTTATTCGATGAGAGGGTCGGTATTATTATTGGCTCGATCATGTCCGGCATTGTGGGCTTTTTGGTTTTAAAAGTTTCCCTCAAGCGCGAATATTAAGACAGCGTATTAGAAACGTTTAGACAGATATATTAATACAGAGACTTTCGTATAAAGGTATTGGTATAGAAACACTGGTACAGAAATACTGATAAAAAGAAGTACGCCGGCCTCAAGCAATCGAGGCCGGCATCTCACGCCTTAACTTTGCGGTAAATTTTCATTCAAAAATCGCAACATATTTTCACCCATTACAGCTCGAATTTCGCTTTCGGTAAATTCGGCATTAATCATTTCTTGGGTCAACACGGCAAGCTTAGACGTGTCGAATTGCACTTCGGTAGAACCGTCGTAATCAGATCCTAGCGCTACATGCCCAACACCAACCAAATCAATACCGAAACGCATGGCCGCTACAATATTTTTCGGGCTGATTTCACACATGGCCCCATCCCAATAGCCAACACCAATTAAGCCACCTTTTGCGGCAATGGCTTTCATCAAATCATCGGATATGTTTCGCGCACTGTCACAATGACCTTTAAAGCCTGTATGACTAACAACCAATGGCCGCGTCGACAAGGCTAGAGTGTCTTTGACTACCTGCTCGGATGAATGTGAAACGTCTAAAATAATTTGCAACTCATTGATTTTTTTAACCGCCGCCCGACCAAATTCACTCAGCCCTTCGCCGCTGGTGCCGTGTAGAGAGCCACCTAATTTGTTATCAAAAAAGTGCTGCAAGCTCATCATACGAAAACCATGATCGTATAAACGTTGCACATTTTTCAAATCACCATCTAAAGCGTGGGAACCTTCAGTACCCAATAGTGCTGCAACTTGCTTTGAACCACCGGCCCGCTTCGCTAGCACCGCTGCGAGGTCCTTCGTCGTCAATATCAGCTTTAAATCATCTGGGGATTTTTCGGCAAAGCCCTTCAAACGCTCGGACTGGTAAATAGCCCGCTCGGTTAAACTGCTCCACGTTTTCATGGGCCATGCCTGCATCACCACCAAGCTGGTTATGCGATCCTCGGCAGAGGTTTCATTGCTGTCATAGTTTTGACCGGCTGGGCTTTTGGTCACTGAGGTGAACATTTGTATCGCGACATTGCCCGCTTGCAAGCGCGGCACATCCATATGCCCATAATCAGACTGCTCCGTAAGGTCACGATCCCAAAGTGTTGAGTCAGAGTGCCAGTCGCCGACAATCAAGCTATCGTGTAATTGATCGGCCTCATCAGAAACCGTAGGCAACTGCGCCGGTACAATTTGATTCGAGCTTTTTTCGATATACGCCGGCCCAAATTGATTAACCGCCAGCAGTAACAACAGCACAATCACCAGTACTCCCCCAATCCACAGTTTCATTTTCCCACCGCTAGAAGCTTGCTTGTTTGTCATTACATTCCCTAAATTGTCTTTATTGTTATTGCTTGCTGCGCTTAAAGTAAACTTCAGCACCGTAAAATCATTGTTTCGAGTGGAGTGCGCCGAGCAGTAAATGAACTGACGGACTCTTCATTGGCCTATTGTAGGCAATATTTACGCCATTGTGAGGCGTCTATTGAGCCATAAACCTTGCCATTCGTTAAGCTATTGCGCAGTATTTGACATTATCATCCTCGAATCACAGGTGGACTATGAGCAACGAATCATCTTTCTTTCAACGGATCATGCAGGGCTCTTTGGTTCTGCAAATCCTGATCGGTATTATTGCCGGCGTGGCTTTGGGCACATTAATGCCAAGTGCTGCCGAATTTGTCGCCATCTTTGGTGACCTATTTGTTAAAGGCCTAAAAGCTATTGCTCCTATTTTAGTCTTTGTACTAGTCATGTCCTCCTTAGCAAACCACCGCAAGGGTCAACCCACACATATGCGCCCTATTGTTGGCCTCTATATTGTTGGTACCTTAGCAGCGGCCTTAGTCGCGGTATTATTAAGCTTTGCTTTTCCGACCACGCTAACGCTGGTAACCAACGAAACTACACTTGCCGCGCCCCAAGGGATCGGAGAGGTATTACGTACCGTTGTCTATAAAATGGTCGACAACCCTGTCAAAGCTCTCGGTGAAGGAAACTTCATCGCGATATTAATGTGGTCAATTGGTTTGGGCTTGGCCTTTCGCAACGCCAGTGACAGCAGCCGCGAGTTTTTATCCAACGCTGCCGATGCAGTCACCACCGTGGTGCGCATTTTAATTCGATTAGCGCCTATCGGCATATTTGGCTTGGTTGCTAACACCATCGCCACCACTGGTTTTGCAGTAATGGCCGAAGAATATGGAAAACTGTTGGCGGTATTGCTCAGCGCCATGCTCATCATCGCGCTGCTCGTTAATCCCTTGATCGTCTTTCTAAAAACTCGCCGAAACCCTTACCCTCTAGTGTTAAGTTGCCTGCGCGAAAGTGGCGTCACCGCGTTCTTTACTCGCAGCTCGGCGGCTAACATCCCCGTTAATATGAACCTGTGTAAGAAGCTCGATTTACACGAAGATACCTATTCGGTTTCTATCCCTCTAGGCGCCACGGTAAACATGGCAGGCGCTGCCATCACCATCACGGTTTTATCTTTGGCTGCCGTGAATACCATGGGAATTGAAGTCGACTTTTTAACCGCCTTGTTATTAAGCATTATCGCCGCGGTATCTGCCTGCGGCGCTTCCGGTGTTGCCGGTGGCTCGCTGTTATTAATCCCACTAGCCTGTAGCTTGTTCGGCATCAGCAATGATGTGGCCATGCAAGTGGTCGCCGTTGGTTTCATTATCGGCGTCGTGCAAGACTCGGCCGAGACTGCCTTGAACAGCTCTACCGATGTTGTGTTTACGGCTGCAGCCGAAGGAAAATGGAAAGTTTAGTGGCAAGCTAATAATAGGAAACTTAGGCGTGAGAAAATATAAAATGAAAATAACAAAGAATATTCTTTTATTAGTATTACTAGGGTTCTCTGTATCTTCTAGTGCCGGCTGGCTCAGTTTTTTCGGCGATGTAGCTAGCGTATCCTCTGCCATGGGTTCGGGCCGGCAAGCCGTTAGCCAAAGCGACTTAAAGGCTGTGAATAAATACTTATGGAAAATGGTGCAAGAGAAATAAACCCCCGTGATTGAATACGCCATATGGGGAATTCTCGCCATGCCAATAGTTAACTTTCTAATGAAGCTCGGAACAACCCCCACCAAGCCAGTTCCTAGAAGCAACTAAGTTATTTGACCCACAGATTCTCTATGCGCTCGACATAGAGAATCCTCTTCTCTGTTAGCGAGCATTAACATAAAGGCAGTAATTTTGCATTCTATTAGATATGTACGGTGCCACTGCCTCTACAATTCGGGTAATTAACTCTAGCCAAAACATCACAATATGGTATATATCGAACTTCCCCATCGGTAACTAGCAATAGCTTTTCATCAAAGTAGAGCATCCTTGTTTTTGACAGCCACAACCACTCCAATATAGATACTTCATTTTCATAAATCATCTTTGGTATTTGTTTTACTTCAGCCAATAAATCACTCAATATTTCGGTAGCCTACGTTGGGTAAAGATTAAATTTTAGACTCACGAACAGAAGTGTTAATAATAAAACGAACATATTATAACCCTCTAGGTTCTCGACATCCCTTAACATTAACTAGCGAAAATGTTCGAACTCCTCCTATGTAAATACTTCGACCACTCGTCTATTATCAGCCTTACGGCTGCTATAATTAATGTAGATTCAACAATAATTCGCATTCACAAGGAGAGAGAAATGCTTAAAACACCAACACTAGTACGATTATATTCAACAATTCTACTTATCCTGCATGCTTCCGCAGGATTTTCCGACACACGCATCTATACTAAACCTGATATTTTGCTAGGCGGCCAAACTTTTACTTTGAACATTGTGTATCAACACAATTCAAATTGTGGAAACCAACTAACTCATCACATTTACACCAATAATTTTGATGTCACAGTCGACGTTAAAAGAGATCTGACTCAACCTTGCCAAGAAGAGTTCATACTCGGGATGTCAAAAACTTTTAGCACTCTGCTCGGCCCTCTCGAAAGAGGAACCTATGAAATCACTATCAAACACCCTGATGGCTTGATTGACAAATCCTACGTTTTACTTGTCGACCGCCCGAGAAAGTATATTATCAATAATCATGAGACACCTGAAAAGAATCAATTAGTAAGTGGTATTGGCCTTATTCGTGGGTGGGCTTGTGAGTGGTTTACCAAAAATCATTATGTTCAATACCAAATTGATAACGAACCGAAACAAGATATCCCTTACGGCTCAGAGCGTTCAGATACCTCGACAAGATGCAGCTTTCCCAGGAGTAAAGATTTTCCTAACGGATACGGTGCAGTTGTGAACTGGAATCTGTATCCACCAGGTGAGCACCGCATAACCATTTGGATTGACGGCAAGGAACAGTCATCTCGGATTTTTTATATCGCCGATTACAAACAAGAATTTTTGGTGGGTATACAACACGATGTAAGCATTACTGATTTCCCCGAAACCGGCATAACTTCACATCTGAAGTGGTCGCAAGCAAATCAAAATTTTATTATTGTGGACACTGTTAACAATGAACAAGACTAGAAATTTTTTACTAACTCTTTGCTTTTTTCGAATAGTGATGTCCATCATACTTACGGTCGCTACCTTTTCCGTACAAGCACAAAAAACACTATCAACTTTGTTTTGGACAACGCCAAACATCGTTTTTGATGACCAAGAATTTAAAATTAACATCCAGTTTCAAGGAAGCGACGGCACAATATACACACTGAAGGCTAGTTCTGATGAGCCAATTATGAACAACGTCATTCACTTAACCTATAACGTAGATGTTTTCTCTCCGCAAATACCCTACGGCCCAAAAATGGCGCGAGCAAGTTATACCATACCGTGTAGTGGTCAACCTTTTTTGGCCAGCAAGTTAGAGGCCTTCCAGTAAAATTCTTCTT
>Ga0105358_10000390_pt1 | contig 21605 bp, 19 predicted proteins | sample GOMGulsemesocosm_5_FD_83509 | JGI IMG/M metagenome (GOLD analysis project Ga0105358, IMG submission 83509) | Methane-oxidizing microbial communities from mesocosms in the Gulf of Mexico - GOM15C Gulf of Mexico | ecosystem: Environmental > Aquatic > Marine > Cold seeps | place: Gulf of Mexico... | reverse complement strand
CGCTCTAACCCCATTCCTGTATCGATAGAAGGGTTAGGTAATAGATCCATATCACCATTGGCTTGACGATTAAACTGCATGAAAACTATGTTCCAGATTTCAATAAAGCGATCGCCATCCTCTTCGGGAGAGCCAGGAGGACCACCCCAAATATCAGCGCCATGATCATAAAATATTTCTGAACAAGGACCACAAGGGCCGGTATCACCCATTGACCAGAAATTATCTGATTCGTACTTTTTACCAGCTGACTTATCACCAATACGGATAATTTTATCTTCCGGTATACCTATTTCATTTTTCCAATATAAGAAAGCCTCTTCATCACTTTCATATATGGTTACTAATAATTTGTCTTTAGGTAAGCCTAAAACACCTGTTAAGAATTCCCATGCATAACTAATCGCTTCTTCTTTAAAATAATCACCAAAACTAAAGTTACCTAGCATTTCAAAGAAAGTGTGATGACGTGCGGTATAGCCAACATTTTCTAAATCATTGTGTTTGCCACCTGCGCGAACACAACGCTGTGCGGAAGTTGCTCGTGTATAGCTGCGTTTTTCAGCGCCTATAAAGACATCTTTAAAAGGCACCATACCGGCATTGGTAAAAAGTAAAGTGGCATCATTGCCCGGAACTAACGAACTACTTTTTACTATTTGATGTTGCTTAGTGGCAAAAAAGTCTAAGAATGCCTGACGTACTTCAGCGGTGCTTTTAATCATGGGAACCTTAATCAATCTGTTTGTTCAATGGTTAATTACTAGTGAAAGTGTTTACTACCGAAAATATCTCGTCATGTGAAAATCCACGGTATTGTAAAAATCGTATTTTTTTGGCTTGCTCTTTTTGAGCTTGCTTAGGATCTTTCACCCTACTTTCACCAAAGCGCTTATTATACGCAAGCTCTGCTTGAAGATACCAATCAATTTCGCAATTATTCCGCAATTCTTGAATGATTATTGAACAAATACCTTTCTGTTTAAGTTCATTGGCAATATAACGCCATCCATAACCTCTATTTGCTCTATACCGGCAGGTACTTATGGCAAAACGAGAATCTGATAAGTAGTCTTTTTTTAGTAATCGTTCAATAGCAGCATCTATGTCTACTTCTTCAAATTCTCGTACACTAAGTTTTTTCCTTAATTCAAATTCAGAATGTTCTCGTCGAGCTAATAAGCCTACTCCGCAGTGTAAAGCGGTTTGTTTTTGTTTCATCTATATTCTCTTTACAAGCTAGGTAACATCATCTGTTGAGCATTTAAATCAGAGTCAACACAAGGCTGTGCAAAGCCTAAAGTTAACCCCACTAAACGTATACCACGCTGTTTACCATTTTTATTCGCTCTTGCATATGCTTTTGATAATAAAGCCATGTAGGTTTGTTCATCCGGCACTAAGCTTTGCTGCTCAACAGTAGTCTGGTTAAAGTCATTAAACTTAAGCTTGATACCTTGACGAACTATTTTAAGATCTTTTACTTTAGCTAAACGCGCTAACAGCTTAGGTAATAATTGTTCAATTACAGCGAAACACTCTTTTTCAGTGTATATATCTGCCGCTAAAGTTATTTCAATGGCTAATGATTTACGTTGTCTACTCACTTCAAGTTCGCGATAATCAATACCATGAGATTTTTGATATAAACTAGACGCAAATTTACCCACTATCGGCGTAAGATTAGCGATTGAACTCGCTCTGACGTCATGACAAGTTGAAAAGCCTGCCTGCTGTAATTTTTGAAAAGTTTTCGGTCCGATACCGGGGATTTTTTTTAAAGATAACTGCTCAACAAAACTCGCTACTTTATCTGGCGGTACTACACATTGGCCATTAGGTTTATTTTCGTCACTGGCAATTTTAGCGATAAATTTATTTGGTGCAATCCCTGCAGAAGCAGTTAAGTTTAATTCATTAAAAATATCAGCGCGGATCTGCTCAGCAATTCGGGTAGCACTGCCTTGGCAAAGAGTAGTTTCTGACACATCAAGGTAAGCTTCATCAAGGGATAAAGGTTCAATTAAGTCAGTATAACGGGAAAATATTTCACGAATATGGTTCGAAACTTCTTTATATACAGCCATACGCCCATGAACAATTTTTAACTCTGGGCAAAGTTGTTTAGCTTTAATTGCAGGCATGGCAGAACGAATACCATATTTACGTGCCATGTAATTACAAGTACTCAGCACACTACGAGGGCCTTCACCGCCTACAGCAAGTGGAATATTCCTATACTCAGGAAAATCTCGCATTTCAACGGCTGCATAGAAACAATCCATGTCAACGTGAATGATTTTTTTTACAATCGCATTTTTAGGTGATATATTTTTCATAATGACAGTTTACTGAGTTTTTATACAGTATGTCAATATTCTAAAAATATGGCTCTGTTCCATGATGTCGTTGTCTATGCTATAAACGTTGATTTTATATACTTTGTAGGTCGCCCTTTAGGGCGTCAATGTGATGGGCTAAAGCCCAACCTACATAGTGATAACAACATTAAATAACATTTAGCTACAACAGAGCTAAAAATATATATAACCGTTACCATTCAAGATGCAGGCTTCAGAGTGCACTTTGAATGATAACGGGTATAGCTAATAAACAGAATGTCTCTTAGTTAATATTCTTGCTGGTGCATTTATTTTGTATTCAGTATTGGCGTTAATATACTAACCATTGCTGCAACATGATCATCACGGTCATTTAATGCTGCAATGTAATGATACTTTTCACCTCCAGCTTCCATGAAGACCTCACGGTTTTCGCATTCTAACTCTTCAAGAGTTTCTAGACAGTCAGCGCTAAAGGCTGGGCTCATAATCGCAAGATTTTTATTGCCTTCTTTAGCTAAAATAGCAAGGGTTTCATCGGTATAAGGCTGTAACCATTTTGCTTTACCGAAGCGTGATTGGAAGGTCATTACGAATTTATCATCAGTTAAACCTAATGTTCTAGCTAATAACTCTTTTTTAAGTAAATCCGTGGTGATTTTGCAAAAATCAAAATAGGGATCACCCCATTGATAAAACAACTCTGGCATACCGTGATAGGAAAGTACTAACTTATCTGGTGTACCATGTTCAGATAAATGCTCACTAACCGAATTTGCTAACGCCTCTATATATAACGGATTGTTATGATAGCTGTTGATGAAGTGAAGGCTTGGTACGTATCGCCATTGCTGCAACTCTTTACTCACCGCATCGAAAGTTGAGGCTGTTGTTGGCCCTGCGTATTGTGGATATAAAGGTAATACCACAAGTTTGTCTACGCCTTGTTGCTGAAATTTTTGTAAAACACTGCTAATTGATGGTTCACCATAGCGCATGGCTATATCAACAATGACATCTTCGCCAAATTGCTGTTTTATTTGGGTTGCAACTTTTTGTTGCTGCGCCTGACTAATAACCACTAATGGTGCACCCTGCTCCGTCCAAATACTTTGATACAATTTGGCCGATTTTTTCGGGCGGAAACGTAAAACAATGCCATGTAATATCAGCATCCAAATCACACGGGGAATTTCTACTACTCGTGGATCAGATAAAAACTCACGTAAGTAGTTACGCACCGCAGTGGCATTAGGTGCCTCAGGTGAACCTAGATTCGTTAATAATACGCCAACTTTAATCGTAGCGTAACCATTCTCACCGCGTTGATTAGAGCCGTTTTTTTTTGCGCTAAAACGTGACTTCATTTATGAATTTACCCTTGTGACTTTTATTATTAGCCGCTATTTACTTTACTGTAATCACTCAACAAAGCTGTCAACAACTAAACTAATTGTTTCAGTATTGTCCACAGAGATATTCTGGATTTCAGCTTTAAAATCACCTGATTTTATGCCTACACCACCTTGATTAGAAACAATAGCGTAGATATGTACGTTATTAACGCTACCTAAATTATTTTCCGGTGACATAGCATTTTCATTACTTAAGGTAATCACTTTAGGTAAATCACTCGCCATTAATTTCAGTGCCGCTAATGGCATTCGTTGACCATCGGTAGGAATAGCATAAACAAACACGACTTTATCTTCACCTTGCGCCAACTGCTGAGCAACATCATCCGCTAAACTCACATTAACATTTAATTTTGGCCCCGTTACTTTAGGCTGGGCTGGTTGATTACTATCCATGCCAGGCATACCAAGACGGTTTTTTGCTTCGTTAACGGCTTCTTGTAATGCGTTTGTATTAACCCCTTGTCTCTTAGCATCAATCACTCGTTGCCAATGGCCAATTGCTTTTTCATATTCTTTACCAATGAAGTTATGCATTCCCAACAAAATATTAGTTGAAGGATCATTCATATCTAACGCTAATGCTTTATCAATTAAGTTTTGTACCTGTTCATCAATTTGTTGATTATTTCGATAATAGCTAGCTTGTGCGATTGCACCTAATAAATCAGCTTGTTCACCTTCAATACGAATGACTTGTTCAAATGCTGTTATTGCCATATCAAACTCACCTGCGCCAACCAAAGTTTGCCCTAAGTTATACCAAGCTTCACCATCATCAGGATTTTTTTCTAAATGTTGTTGCAATTCTGTAATGTAGACAAGCATTTGTTCTTGTTGCGCTTGTACTTGTTGTTCGTCAGACATCTGCGCTTGTTGGTTTGCCTGTTCAGCATTTGGTTTAGCGATTAAAGCCGTCAACGTACCTTGTTTTATATATAACACGACAGAAAAAGCGATAATAAATAAAGATAAAGATACCGGCCACAACACACTAAAACGTTTACTACTAGTAATACTGCTTGATTCTTTTTTTGCTGACTCAATATCTTGCAACAAACTATTATCAAGTTCAGCCAGTAAATATTGGTAACTTTCTTCGTCGATACCACCATCACTAAAGTCTTTTTCTATTTCAGCTTTGTGTTCTTTATATAGTTCAACATTGGTTTCATCACGCAAATTATCTTCTGGTATATCTTGAGCTTCAGTGTCGTTCACACCTTTACTTATTCCTTTAAAGAAAGGTGACCACACTATATATAAAAGTAAGGCAATAAATACAAGGACGATTAATACTATTTCCATAATGGCTAACTACTCTTTATCTTTTTTGTCGGTATTTAAATTTTGGCTGGCTTCTACTTGGTTAGTGTGTAGTAACTGCTGTAATTTTTCTTGCTGCTGTGTACTTAATGCCAAATTATCTTTAGGCGCCGATTTTTTTCGCACGATGACAATCACAACAATAATGCCTATTAAAATTAATAAAGCAGGGCCAAACCAAAGAATATAAGTGATACTTGATACACGAGGACGATATAAAACAAATTCACCATAGCGAGCAACCATATAGTTAACTATTTCACTATCAGCTTTACCCTGCTGTAATAGCTCATACAATTCACGACGTAAATCTTCCGCAATTGGCGAGTTAGAATCAGCTAAATTTTGGTTTTGACACTTAGGGCAACGCAATTCTTTACTTAACGCTTGAAAACGAATTTTTGTTACTTCATCTCTAAACTCAAACGTTTCAACTGGACTTGCATTAACTGTATTTGTCACCATAAATGCACTGACAATCAAGACAATAATAAATATAACTCTATTTAACATCTCTATTTACCCTGTTGCTTTTCAGAAACTAATTGTTTAATAAGCGGTGCAAACTCTTTGCGCCAAACCCGGGTATCAATAGCCCCTGCAAAGCGTTTACGAATAATACCGTGATGATCAATTACAAATGTTTCGGGAGCGCCAAACACACCTAAATCTAAACCAAGCGTACCCTGTTCATCAAAAATTGAAAATTGATAGGGATCTTCATAATGCATTAACCATTGTTGCGCAGGTAAACGCTCATCTTTATAATTTAATCCGTACAGTTTAACATGTGGCTTTAATTGTGGGTTATTAGCCAGCTCTAACAAATATGGATGTTCATATTTACATGTTGGGCACCAAGTTGCCCATACGTTCAATAAGACAATATCCCCTACTAGGTCAGCTTTGGTTACCGTTTTATTAGCATCATTTAACGTGACTAAAGAAAAATCAGGCATGGACTTACCGACAAGTGCCGACGGCATATCCTGTGGGTTTAACGATAAACCTCTATAAAGTACCACACCTAAAGCTATCACTAAAATAAGTGGTAAAAAACGAATGATTTTATTCACTATGACAGCTCCGAAATAGGTTTGGTATTGATGTTCACACTGTCAATGTTTTTATTGTCAACTATCGCTGCCTTTTTTCTATCCGTTACACGATAACGTTTGTCCAACATAGCTAAGATTCCACCAATAGCCATAAAAATAGCGCCAAGCCAGATCCAACGAACAAAGGGTTTATAATGAACACGAATTGCCCATGAACCACCGTCAAGCGGATCACCAAGGGCAACGTATATGTCTCTAAATAAACCACCATCGATACCAGCTTCTGTCATTCCCATCGACTGTACTCTATAAGAGCGACGTTCAGGTTTTAATAAGGTAACAAAGTCATTTTCTCCATCAGCGTTAACTTTATAAACATTAATTTGCCCTTGTTCGGCACTATAATTTGGACCTTCAACTTGTTTAATACCTTTAAACTCTATTTGGTAACCTGAAATTTCTACACTTTCATGCACGGCCATTTTCACATTCGTTTCACTTTCATAACTCGAAACTAATGTAACGCCAACAATAGTAACAGCTATACCGGCATGTGCTACTGTCATGCCCCATTGGCTTAAGGTGAGTGATGATCTAATGCTATATTGATTTAATAAATCTTTAATAACCACTAAAAACACCCATGAGGCTAACGTTATCCCCATCGCAACAAGCGCATCAAATTCTCCACCGTAAACGATAGGAAATAACAAACCAAAGGCAATGCTAAATACTGACGGTTTCACTAATTGTTTACGAAGTTCACCTTTTTTAGCTTTTTTCCAACGAATAAGCGGCCCTACTCCCATGATAATAAATAATAAACTCATGATAGGAACAAATACGGCGTTGAAATAAGGAGGACCAACAGATATTTTTCCATACCCTAATGCATCAACTAATAGCGGATATAACGTACCTAACAACACGGTAGTTGCAGCCACAACTAAAATGATATTACATAAGAGTAATGCTGTTTCGCGTGAGTACAGTGCAAATCGACTAAAACTAGCTACATTGCTCGCTCTAAAAGCATACAAAGTAAGTGAACCGCCAACGGTTATCGCTAATAAAACTAAAATAAAGATACCTCGAGAGGGATCAGAAGCGAAAGAATGTACTGAGGTTATCACCCCTGAGCGCACTAAAAATGTACCTAATAAACTTAAACTAAAAGCAAAGATAGCAAGTAATACTGTCCAGTTTCTAAAGGTGCCACGTTTTTCAGTTACCGCCAATGAGTGAATTAAAGCAGTACCAACTAGCCAAGGCATAAACGATGCATTTTCAACAGGATCCCAGAACCACCAGCCGCCCCAACCAAGTTCGTAATATGCCCACCAACTACCTAAAGCGATACCTAATGTTAAGAACATCCAAGCGCCAATAGTCCAAGGACGAGACCAACGCGCCCAGGCAGCATCCATTTTTCCGGACATTAAGGCAGCAACAGCAAAAGCAAAAGCAACGGCAAAACCAACATAACCTAAATACAATAATGGCGGATGAATAATTAAACCAACATCTTGTAATAACGGGTTTAAATCACGTCCTTCCATTGGCACATTAGGCCAAAGGCGCTCAAATGGATTAGAAGTAAGTAAAGTAAACGCGATAAAACCAACAGCTACCATTCCCATTATGGCTAATACGCGAGCAATAAACTCTTGTTCAACATTTTTTGAAAATGAGGCAACAGCCATTGTCCATGCAGTTAAAGAGAAAACCCATAATAATAACGAACCTTCATGCCCCCCCCAAACTGCACTTATTTTAAAGTAGTAAGGTAAGTGACTATTAGAATGGCCAGCAATATACTTAATAGAAAAGTCGTCAATAACAAAGCTATAAGCTAAAATACAAATACTGATTGCTGTAAAAATAAACATACCAAAGGTAAGAGGCTTAGCATAGCTCATTAATTTACTTTGTGAACTATGTACGCCAACCAAAGGTATAATGCTTAAGCATATTGAAAATGCAAAAGCTATGACCAAAGCCATATGGCCAAGCTCAGGTAAAAGATGAGGTATTATGTGGGGTACCGCGTCAGGAATCATTTATTTCTCCGTTTACTCTTAATACGTTTTCAGCTTTATATTTCTTTAAAATAAACGTTAAAATTAACAGAAATATAACTAGCTAAAAATAGTGGCGCAATTCTAACACATTTTGATTTAAGTTCAGGTTAAATGGCCAGACAATTGTTTCTTAATGTTACAATTTGCACCTAGTATTTATTATTCGATTTTAATAGAGCTATGATATAATATTGCACATTGTAATAACACGATCCAAATCAAAAACGATCTACATCAAAATAAAGCTGACAAACATAGGTTAGACTTTGTCAGGTATTTTCAACATGTTAAAGAGTATATATTTCCCTTGTCAGCCAATTTAGCAGCCAATACTGAACCTGCTTTAATCAGTGCCACTAACCTTACCTGTATTCGCGAAGAACGTTTACTGTTTGATCAGTTACCCATTGAAATAAATGCGGGTGACATAGTACAAATTGAAGGCCCAAACGGCTCAGGTAAAACAAGCTTGCTACGAATTTTAGCGGGGTTATCTCAACCTTATGAAGGCGAAGTGCGTTATAAAGATCAATTGATTACTCAATCTCGCGAAGAGTTTCACCAAAATTTACTTTATCTAGGGCATTTACCCGGAGTAAAGGGAGAAATGACTGCTCAAGAGAATTTACATTTTAACCTAACATTACACGGTTTAAAAATTAATTCTGCTGAAATTGAAAACACTCTCTCGTTAGTAAACCTTACTGGATTTGAAGATAGTTTAGCCTCTCATTTAAGCGCTGGGCAACATAGACGTATATCTTTAGCTCGTTTATATAAGTCAACTGCTGACATTTGGATATTAGATGAGCCTTTTACCGCCATAGATAAACAAGGTGTTAAGTCGTTAGAGCAGCTATTTAAAGCACATATAAAGCAAGGCGGATGTGTTATTTTGACCACTCATCAAGATTTACTTACCTTTTCGCCCTCTCAGGTAAAAAAAATTACTTTAGATTACCTTATTGATTAGAAAAGTGAATAGCACATCATGAATATTAAATTACAAAGAACCAATCAAGAAAAGAGTCGAGTACATAATGTCAGTCGCTAATTTGTCCTATCGCGCTGCTTTTTCTTTAGTGCTCAAACGCGATTTAACCATTGCTATGCGTCATAAAGATGACATTATCAATCCGTTATTATTTTTTGTAATCGTAGTCACTTTATTTCCTTTAGGAATTGGCCCAGAAGCACAAACCTTAAGCCGCATAGCACCGGGGATTATCTGGGTAGCAGCACTTTTGTCAACGCTATTGTCTTTAGACAGGTTATTTAAGTCTGATCACAGCGACGGCTCTTTAGAGCAAATGTTACTGAGCCCACAACCTGTTTTTATATTAGTATTAGCAAAAATTCTTGCACATTGGATTATTACCGGCTTACCACTTATTTTAATAGCCCCTCTACTTGCCGTTTTATTACACCTTAACGAACAAAGCTATAGCGCACTAATATTAACGTTATTGCTAGGTACACCTGTATTAAGTTTGCTTGGTGCTATTGGGGTTGCGTTAACGGTTGGCATAAAAAAAGGTGGCGTATTACTTAGTTTATTAGTATTGCCTTTATATATTCCGGTATTAATTTTTGCGACCAGTGCTATTGATACCGCTGCACTTGGTTTACCTTATAGTGGTCAACTTGCTATAATTGCCGCGCTATTTTTTGGCTCATTAACGTTAGCACCTTTTGCTGTTGGCGCCGCGTTAAAAGTCAGTACCAATTAATATTCGCTTTAAGTTTAAAAAAAGAAGAGCATAGTTTATGTGGAAATGGTTACATCCCTACGCAAACCCTGAAGTTTCTTATCACTTTGCAGGTAAGTTACTTCCTTGGTTAAGTGCTTTAGCAGCACTATTTTTATCTATTGGTATTGTTTGGGCTTTGGCATTTGCTCCCGCCGATTACCAACAAGGTGATAGTTTTAGAATTTTTTATATTCATGTACCTGCAGCCTCTCTATCAATGGGAATTTATTTTGGTATGGCAGTCGCGGCTTTTACCAGTTTAGTATGGCAATTTAAATTAGCCGATGCTTCTGCTGCTGCCTTGGCACCTGTTGGTGCAACATTTACCGCTATAGCGCTCATTACAGGCGCTGCATGGGGTAAACCTATGTGGGGAACTTGGTGGATTTGGGATGCAAGATTAACCTCAGAATTAATTTTATTGTTTTTATACTTAGGTGTTATAGCGCTACACAGCGCTTTTGAAGATAAAAACTTAGCCGGTAAAGCTGCCGGTATATTAACGTTAGTGGGTGTAATTAACTTACCTATTATTAAGTACTCTGTAGAATGGTGGAATACCCTCCATCAAGGCTCTACAGTAAGTAAGCTAGGTAAACCTTCTATGTCTGCTGACATGCTATGGCCGTTTTTATTTTGTTTTGTAGGATTTATTTTGCTCGTTAGTGTCATTGTATGTATTCGTTTTCGCAGTGAAATTTTAGCACGAAACAGTATTCGTCCTTGGGTTAGAACGTTAGTTTCTAAGCACATAAAAGAGGAGAACAATAATGCAGTTTGACAGCTTTAGTGCCTTTATTAATATGGGCGGATATGGTTTTTATGTCTGGTTATCCTTTGGTGTAGCCACTGCACTATTATTAATCTTAATTTTTAGTTCAATTTTAGGCCATAAAAAAGTAATCAAAAGTATCGCTCAACGTAAACAAAGAGAAGACAAACTTCGCCAAGTACGTAAGCAGCGACAACAGCAAGACAAACAATTAAAAGCAAAACTATCTGAAGAGGTTACAGAATGAATCCACGTCGTAAAAAGCGCTTAACCATTGTCGGTTCAGTTTTAGCTGGCATAGCAGTTGTTGCGGGCTTAGTGTTATATGCATTAAGCCAAAATATTGATTTATTTTATACACCTGCAGAAATAACCCAAGGAAAAAAAGATTCCGGTCTTAAACCTCAAATTGGTCAACGTATTCGTATTGGCGGATTAGTAGTACCAGATACCGTGAAACGAGATCCAGATAACTTAAAGGTTTCATTTAGTTTATCTGATATGAAAATGCCAATCGTTTTTGATGATAGCGACCCTATGATCAGTGTTCATTATGAGGGTATATTGCCGGATCTATTTCGCGAAGGGCAAGGCATTGTTGCCAATGGTACCTTAACTCGTAGCTCATCTGGTGAATTATACGTAGAAGCAAGTGAAGTGTTAGCTAAACATGATGAAAATTATATGCCTGCAGAGCTTGCTGATGCGGCGGGTAAAGATTATAAAAAGTTGGAATATAGTGATAAACAATTAAAAAATAATAATTAATTTTACCGCAATTGAAATTGCACTAAATTCAGAACTAAAAAAACCGCAATAACAGTTGCGGTTTTTTATTATCAACTTATCTGTACTAATGCTATCACTCAAAAAGTTAACCGTATAGCTTAGCCGCCTCAAGGGTGTTTTTAAGCAAACAAGCAATAGTCATTGGTCCTACGCCACCAGGAACAGGAGTTATGGCCCCACAAACGTCGTTTACAGCGGCATAATCAACATCGCCAACCAATTTCATTTTACCCGTGGAAGTATCTTCAATACGGTTAATACCTACATCAATAACCGTAGCGCCCTTTTTCACCCAGTCAGCTTGTACAAACTCAGCACGACCAACAGCAGCAATTAAAATATCAGCTTGTTGACATATTTGAGGAAGATTTTCAGTGCGTGAATGCGCAATAGTTACCGTACAATTTTCTTGTAATAATAATAAAGCGACAGGTTTACCAACAATATTTGATCGACCAATTACCACCGCATGCTTACCTGATAAATCATCACCTAGGTGCTGCTTTGCCAGAATAATGCAGCCTTGTGGTGTACAAGGTACCAAAGCGCCTGCTTCACCATTAAGTAAACGTCCAGAGTTCATCGCATGAAAACCATCAACGTCTTTTTCCGGAGTTATAGCGGCAATAACAACACTTTCATCAATGTGTTTAGGCAAAGGTAGTTGCACTAAAATACCATGTACACTCGTATCGTTATTTAAGAGAGATAACTGCGATAGTAATTCGGTTTGACTACAACTTGCTGGTAAACGAATTTCATTTGAAATCATCCCAACTTCAGTTGTTTGTTTACCTTTATTACGTACATATACTTGGCTAGCTGGATCTTCGCCAACGAGTACAACCGTTAAGCTAGGCGTAATTCCTTTTGACTTTTTAAGGGCAGTCACTTCCTCTGAAATAGCCACTCTTAGTTGTGCTGCGGCCTGTTTACCATCAATTATCATGTAATTTTCTTTCGTATTGTATATACCCAAACCACTTGAAGATGCCTGTTTAAGGACGTTTGGGTAAAGTGTAAGCTATCAAATATAGCCCGTTAATTAAGCCGTATAGTTAACCGATAATATACGGTCGCCTATCTTATTAAGAATTTCAATCTCACCATCACAAACCGCAATAATTGATTTCCCATCTTTAAAGGCTTGAGGAATAACCACTCGCCCTTCGTCATTTTGTTCAAAAACTTTAACTTCGTGATGAAGCTCTAAGCCATCATCAGAATAGTATATAATTGTTACTTTGCGTTGTTGTGTACTCATAATGATTAACTGCTTTTTATTATATGAATCTTTTATGATCTCCAAATATACACGAACCATTAAAAGAGTAAACATGGCTTGCACATTTTTTTAAAATATAATATCGCCAATTAGTCTATTTTATCATAAAAAAACCCTGAGCCAATACTGAACTCAGGGTCGACCAAGTGATCGTTTAACGCACCCTCAACTTTCAAAGTTAATACCTAAGGTAATTAACTAAGACTGCAGAGCTTTTCTACTTAATTTTGATATGTACCAATTCCGCTGGAAGATGCTCGTTTCATGAAGTTTGAGCGATTCATAATCAATGGGCTGGTATGGAAATAATCAAAATTAGTAAACTGTTTGTCGGAATAAAGAATGTATTAATGACTACACTATTTCCAACTTTTCATTTTGCAGCCTTTTACGGCATAAAATAAAATAAATAAATAACAAGGTAATAGAACTAAGTAACCGCCTTGCTCACCCATACTTGTTGTTGAAGATAAACTCCAAAATAATGGACCAAAGGCTCCACCAGAAATACCCATAACTAATAAAGCTGAGCCAATACTGGTTAATTTACCCATGCCTGAAAGCGCTAATGGAAATACCGCAGGCCAAACTATCGCGTTAGCAAAACCTAAAAAAGCGATTAACACCAAGGTATCAGGCAACTCAATACCACCTAAAATTGTATTCGCTATTACGAAAGAGGTATTATCACCAAAAACAATACCTAAGGTTAATAACAAACCAATTACTGCTGAAATCATCAATGCTTTTTGTTGAGAAATAAGTTTAGGGATAAGTGCAATACCTAAGATATAACCGGCGACCATACAAATCATGGTATACGAAGTCATCATGGTATAGTTTTCTACCCCTAGCGATAGAGCAAAAGTACCTATGGTATCGCCAGCAATAACTTCAGCAGCTACATAGAAAAATAATGCTGCAACACCTAACACTAAGTTTGGATGTGATAATGCTTCTTTAAGATGACCTTGATGATCCTCCCCTTCTGCTTCTTCTTCACTTTCTAACTCTGGCAATGGTGATTTTTTAACAGCTAACGCTAAAAGACCAAGAAAAATAGCCATTCCTAAATAAGGCATAACTAATGAATTAGCCATATCATCAATTTGAACTTGTGTTAACTCACCACCAACATCTTGAAAACCACTAAGGATTAACGCAGTAAATACCATAGGAGCAACAACACCCGCACCTTTATTTAAAATACCCATAATAGAAATACGCGCTGCTGCTGATTCTTCTGGGCCGATACGTACCACATAAGGGTTTACTGCTGTTTGCAATAAGGTAATACCTGTACCCATGATTAATTGGGCAAAAAGGAACAAAGCAAAAACTTGTGTTTTAGCCGCTGGAATAAATAACAAACCTGCGATCATCATAGTAGCCATACCTAATGCCATACCATTTTTATAACCAACTTTTCTAATTATGCTGGCTGACGGCAACGCTGTAAAAGTTACCGCAATATAAAATGAAAATAATATTAATGAGGCTTCAAAGGGGCTTAATTGCAAGATTTGTTTTAAATAAGGCATTAAAGAGCCATTAAGCCAAGTAGCAAAACCTAAAATAAAAAACAGTCCTGCGACTATTATCATAGGTAGCGCATTACCTTGCTGTTTTTCTTGATTCTCTTGCTTTTCTTGCGTTATTGACATTTCCATAACTTCCTCATTTTGTAATATTTACCGCTAAAAAGCAGTGTTAGTCTTTCTGTTATTATTATTATTATTTATCGAGTAATTTAAATCTTTACACCGCCAATCCAAGTTTCAAACACACTAAGATCATCATTTAAAGTAACCATGTCTGCTTGCATACCGACCGTTAACTCGCCACGTTCAAGCTTTTGATCGCGGTATAAATACCTAGCCGGATACAAGCTCGCCATACGTAATGATTCACCTAACGGAATTTTCAATCCCATATGAGTGTTTCGAACCGCGGTTGCCATATCAAGTGACGATCCTGCCAACTCACCAGTAGAAGAAGTTAATTTACCATTTTCAACATAAACAGTGCGATCGTATAATGGAAACTCTGTTTGATCGGTGCCAACAGGCGGCATTGCATCTGTCACTAAAAAAACACCACCCGCAGGTTTAGTTTTAATGGCTAATTGACAACTTGCATAATCAACATGATGACCATCAACAATTAAACCACATTGCGTATTATCATTTAATAAAGCACAACCAACGACTCCAGGCTCACGTCCTTGCAATGGAGACATCGCATTAAATAAATGAGTAAAACCTGTTGCCCCTGCATCTACAGCCTCTTGTGCAGAAGCATAACTAGCATTCGTGTGACCTAGACAAACTTTTATACCGAGTTTAACCATACGGGCAATATCTTTTGGCATTACCGTTTCAGGCGCTAATGTCACCATCACTTGACCAATGTCTTTACGTGATAAAATTTTCCATTCGTCATCCGAAATAGGACGGATGAGCTCAGCACAATGTGTACCTTTTTTAGCAAGTGATAAATGTGGCCCTTCGAAATGAATGCCAATTATGCCTGGTATTTTGTTAGCAACAGCCTCACTCATAGCATCAGCAGCCTGAGCCATTACCTCAATTTTATCGGTAATAAGCGTTGGCATCATCGCTGTTGTACCAAATTTTGCATGAGCAGCCATGATGGTTTTTAATACTTCTACAGAGGGAGAGTCATTAAATAAAGCGCCACCACCACCATTAACCTGTAAATCTATATAACCTGGAACAACTAAACCTGTCGCTTTAACATCAACATCATTGGTGTTTTGATCTATCGCGCTAATAACACCATCAGTAATGGTTAACACTTGATCATCGATAAAGTCTTGACCATCAAATAATTGTGTAGCGTGTAAGCGAAGTTGTGTCATTTATATTTTTCCTAAATTTGTTATCAATGCTTATTTGCTAAAGAGTATGGCCATTACGACCTATTCCACAGACTCTTATTTAAACTTATAATTTCACTAGCTCATTTTTTGCAACTTCACTTCTAGCAAAAAGCACCGAGCCTACTTCAGGAGCACTTAATGGCTCAGACAACTGCGCTTGTATTTCTTTAGCAAGCCATGGTTTTAATCGTGGTGTTAAACCACCGATCATTGAAATGCGTGGAGGGTTTCTTTTACTCAAAGTGCGTGCAATGCTATTAAGATATTCAGCACCTTCTTTAACTATTGCCAAAGCAACCTTATCGCCCTGTTCAGCAGCATCAAACACTAAATTAGCCAGTTGCGCATAGTAAGTAGCAGCTTTTCCAGCAATAGCTTCGACTAAAGCGGTATCATCTTTACAGCCAAGTTTAGCTAATAACACATCATTCATTATTGACGGCTCAACAATGCCATCAATAGATAACAATACTTGTTTTGCCGCTTGTAAACCAAACCAAGCACCACTGCCTTTATCACCATGAGGAAAACCATGAGCGCCAAGCATAAACTCTTGACCGTCAATATAACTGAATCCGCATGAACCTGTGCCTGATATCATCACAGCACCATCTTTACCTTGGTGTGCACCCAAGCAAGCAATAAGTAAATCTGTTGCTAAGAACATCTGTTTAAAAGGATGTTGCCATGCTTGCATTTGCTCAAACAGTACCGGTAAATTAACGCCTGCTAAACCAACACCAGCGTTTAATTCACTTAAATCGATATGTGCTAACCCCGCATCTTCCAACGCTAACTTAGCTGATTGGGTTATAGAGTTAGTGGCTTGTTCAAAACCATGTAATGGATTTCCAGGGCCTGCAATACCTGTTCCTAGAATTTCATTATCTTCATTCATAAGGATAGCTTTGCATTTACTACCACCGCCATCTATGCCTAAAAATAATTCTTTAATATTGTCACCACTGAGCATACTAACCTCAAATTTTTATTAACCACTTACTGTTAACAGTTTACTAATCGTATTTACAAATAAAAAAGTAAAATAACACTAAGTTCAAATTTTCAATAGTTTCATCTTATCGCCAAATGACAGCGTTGTCATTTACTTTTTAACTTTTTTTACCATTTAACTAAAACTCAGCATGACAGGTAGAAATAGTTCGTTGATTTTACAAATAAAACCAGTATTCCATTATTGAGAAATTACGCTACTAATACGGCCTGTTCTTAATCTATTAACAGATCTACTACGTATTTTTACAATACCTTGTACTGCAACAGGCATGCGATATTCCTTCCATAAAGCGCTTTGTTCTTCTTTATATTCAATAGCAAGTCCAGGAAAGGCTATATTTGCTTTTAATATACCTTCTTTAATTATCGCGCCTACAGTTGGCAAGCGATAATCGATACCAGACAACTCTAACTTAACAAACTCTTTTTCTCCTAAGACGTTGGCGAACAGGTGCCAGTTTTCATCTCGGTTTTGCTGCTGTTTAGTGGTGAAAAATTGAGTTTCAGTACTGTATTTAGCCCCTTGATAATCATAAGGAACAGCCCAATTAGGCAAATACCAAGCACGCTCAGCCAAGGCTAATAAACGTGGAAAGATTTTATGTTCGACCATATCATCTGTGCGGGTATTTTCACTCCATAATTGTCCTTGAATACCTAAAAAGGTTTGCCCTTGCGCAAGTGGTGTTTTAGTATCGTCAGCAACATAAGTATTATCTTGCCTATCTAGCCAAAACTCAGCGTGTACAGGTAAATTATCTGGCATAAATTGGAAAACTTTTTCCGTATTTGTATGGCGTGATGCCCAGTAATAACCATGCTCTTTTGGTGATGCTTCATACGGAAAATCAAAATACAATACATCCGGCGTTGAAATAACAATTTGCCAATCACGGTTCGCTAACTGGTGCACCTTATTATGTCCGCCCCAAAATAAAACATCCCATGCGTTGGCTTGAACAATTGCAGGCATATTATCAACACGAGTATGTTCCATACCGTCACTCCAGCCCGCTGTTTCAATATCAAGTTCAGATAAAATACCAGCCACTCGTTCAATAAAATAAGCGCCAAGCTCACTCATTTGAGTGACACCTTTGTCATTATTAGCAACAAACTCTTTACAAGCTGGCGACTCAAGCCATGCTCCTGCCGTTTCATCAGCGCCAATATGATAACGAGTTAATGGTTGCCCCGCATCTTGATGAATTTTTTTCACCTGTGTCATCACCTCAACAACAAAATCATATGAGGATTCTAAACAAACATTAATGGTATTGTCGTGATAAAACTGCACTGATGAATATTGCGTTTTGTCATCAAAGTCATCTAATAAAAACTGCTTGGCTTTACTTTCATCTTCGACTGCCTGATATTTATTATACCGTGCAGTCATTGCTTTCATCGCAGCACGTGAGTGCCCTGGCATATCTAGTGATGGGATCACTTGAATATGACGAGCTGATGCTGCTTGTAGAATTTCGCTGTAATCACTAACGCTATAGTAACCATTCACAGATGAAGTAGAATCAACACCTGCGCCTAGCTGAGCAATCAAACAGTTTTGCTCTTGAGTATCAAAACAGCGCTTACTCGATAGTTCCGTTAACTCAGGCAATGATGGAATTTCTAAACGCCATGCCTCGTCGTCGCCTAAATGTAAGTGCAATTTATTCAATTTATAAGCAGCCATTTGCTCAAGCAAATCTAAAATAAACGCTTTCGAGTGAAAGTTACGTGCTACATCGACTAACATGCCACGAAAGGCATAGTGCGGTTCATCATCAACACTAATGATCGGTAATGCACTTGAGCCAACACGATACAAACTTGCTAGGGATTGCAAGCCGTTAAAAACACCATTGGCATCAACGCCAATAACATTTATACCCTGCTCGGTTACCGCAAGGCTATAACTACCCATTGGCTTATTGTCATTCTTATTTATTTGTAATGTTAAAGGAAGCCCGTTTTGCGCTTGCTTTAGCCCTAAAGTAGCAAGACGAGCGAGTGCTGCACCAACTTCAGCTGGCATGACATTAGAAAAATTTATCTTTAACCCTTGGCTGACATTAACAACAATGTTGTTCTCATCATAATGAACAGTTTTTGGCGTTGGAATAATCGCTCGTGCTATTGACGCTTCATCTATTTTAGATCTACTTACGCCACTAGCATTTCGCAGATAAAGACGTTCGCTAGTTAACCATTGGGTTTTATCATTGCTACTGCGTTTAAATTGCTTAGTTTCATCGCTAAAGGCAACAACAAAGGGTAATAACTCTAAACCAGTGTCCTTATCAATCATTGCTTTAGTGCTTTCAATAACACGTGTTTCAAGCTCTTCTGCCGTAATTAAGTAATTAGGCATTGCGTCAAGTTCTGATAACATCCAAAAATTTGCGCGAAATAATAAACGTTTAGTTTCACCCTGCTTAAAACCAGAAAATGTTTCTGATAGAGCTATCTGGTGTAAATCACCATTTAAATGTTTAATAGTAAACTGATCACTTTCATACGATTGTACAGGGGATATTTGACTAAAATATATTGACCAATTATTTGCCGTAATAGCTTCTGTTGCAGTAAGGCTCAATTCTACTTCGAAACAAGCGCCATCAGAGACTTTAGCATCACACTTGTCTGTCGGTACATTACTGATCACTCGATACCTAACATCAAGTTTTTTCGCGATATTATCAATATCTGTTTGCTTAGCACTGTGTAGTGATGTGGCTACCAGTGAAACACCGCTACCTTGCTCGATACTATCGTGTTGTTGCTCACATCCTGATAAAACCAAGCTTAATGACAATGCTAGCGCACTCAATGATAAAGGTGAAAGTTGCACTTTTAGTTTTTTTCTTTTCATATTTTTAGTCCATAAACGTGGCTTTACGCAATACATAAATAATAATAATCATTTACTATCTACACTTTTGACAGCGCTGTCAATTTAAATGATCTAGATCAACGTTTTTTTTATACTTGTCTATATTATCAACAGGTGGCTAATTTAATTAAGGAACTAAAAATGACGAGTCCAATACACAATATTATTATCGTTGGCGGTGGTACAGCCGGCTGGTTAAGCGCTTGTAACCTAGCAAAAAAACTAAACATCACAGATGAAAACTCATTCAATATTACCTTAATTGAGTCTCCAGACATTGCTACAATTGGTGTTGGTGAGGGTACTTGGCCAACCATGCGTAAAACGTTAAGCAACTTAGGTATTGATGAAGCTGAATTTATGCGTGAATGTAATGCTACATTTAAACATGGTACTAAATTTGTTAATTGGCGAGAGACCCCTAAAGATGGCGTAAGTGAATATTATTACAATCTATTTACTTCTTATGTAGATCCCGCAGAATTTAATTTAGCACCTTACTGGCAAATGGGATTAGCTGAATCAAATAAATCTTACCCTGATGCTGTTTCCATGCAGGAGCAAATTTGTCAACAAGGTTTAGCACCGAAAAAGATCACCACTCCTGCTTACGAAGGCATTGTTAATTATGCGTACAGTTTAGATGCAGGTAAATTTGGTTTAATGTTGAAACGTTTAGCCACCGAAAAACTTGGGGTAAAACACATTAGTGCTAATGTAATTAAAGTAAATTTAGACTCAGATGGCTACATTAAATCTGTTGACACCGACAGCGAGGGTGAAATTAAAGGTGACTTTTTTGTAGATTGTTCTGGTACTAAATCACTATTAATAGGTGAAGCACTTAAAGTCCCTTTTAAACCTTTCACTGATACCATTTTAACTAACCATGCGGTATTTATGCAGGTACCTCATCCTGATACAACGAGTGAGATTGTACCTTGTACTGTATCTACCGCACATGAGTGTGGTTGGACTTGGGATATCAGTTTAGCTAATCGACGTGGTGTAGGTTATGTTTACTCTGACAAATATTGTAGCCATGAACGTGCTGAGCAAGTATTACGTGATTATATTGGTGAGCAAGCCCAAAAATTAACAGCGAAAAAAGTAAAAGTAAATGTAGGACAACGGGAAAAATCATTCCATAAAAACTGCTTAGCGCTTGGTATGGCTGCCGCATCGATTGAGCCATTGGAAGCATCAGCTATCTTTCTCATGGAAGCTGGCTCAAATATGCTCGCTGATTTATTTCCACGAAATAGAGACGCTTTAGCACAAATAGAAAAAACCTTTAATGACTCTTTTAATTACCGCTGGGCACGCACTGTCGATTTCATCAAGATGCATTACTATTTATCTAACCGTGATGATACTGACTTTTGGCGTGATAATCGTAAAAATAGCACTATGCCAGAATCATTAGTGAATAAACTTAAACACTGGCAACATCAACCCATCAGTAAATATGATTTTTCTCACACCTTTGAACCTTTCGCCATGGAAAGTTATCAATTTGTATTATATGGCATGAATAACAATATAAAATTTGAGCTTAGCGGCTCATTTGGTGAAAAAGAAAAAGCACAACAATTATTTAACACCATTAGTAGAACGACAGAACTAGCATTGAAGGAATTACCAAATCATAGAGAATTAATAGATAAAATTTATCGCTACGGTTTAGCTAAAGTTTAATTGTACCTAATAAAGCTTCACTAGCAAATTTCCAAGTAAATCAGGGAAAATGCCTAAAGTAACACCTAAGATAATAAAAACTATCACTGAAAAATTCACCGCTGGAGTTAGCGTAAAAGGGATAGGCATTAACTCCTCGGTAGTATTTTTTTCATTTACGTCACTCGCTTTATTAAATAATACAAAAATAATTCGTAAATAATAAAATAGGCCAATACCGCTGCCAATAATTAATGCACAAATTAGCCACCATTGTTGTGCTTGCACCGCAACATT
>Ga0105358_10000389_pt1 | contig 21613 bp, 16 predicted proteins | sample GOMGulsemesocosm_5_FD_83509 | JGI IMG/M metagenome (GOLD analysis project Ga0105358, IMG submission 83509) | Methane-oxidizing microbial communities from mesocosms in the Gulf of Mexico - GOM15C Gulf of Mexico | ecosystem: Environmental > Aquatic > Marine > Cold seeps | place: Gulf of Mexico... | reverse complement strand
TGATCAAGTACTGCAGATGCCTGGCGAGTGGAGTTGTGGCTTCTTGAAAAACGCCATGGGTATTTATGGCCCAAGCGAGAATGCGTTTGGTCATTCAGGCTGGGGGGGCTCATTTGCCTTCGCAGATCCCGACAAGGGGATTGGCTTTGCCTATACCATGAATCGAATGGGGACTGATTTAATTGGCGACCCGAGAAATATGGCGTTGTTGGCAGCCCTGTATGAAGTATTGGAGTAGGTTCACTATTTTTGATGTTTCTTTTGACGGGCTCAAAAAAGACCCTGTTTTAGGGTGATTAGTGTTCCTTTCTTGAGCTTGACGGTCTTAGGCATTAGGTGAAAGGTGGTGCGTGATGAGAGTGATTGTCATGCGCTACCAGCACGGATAATGTCTATCGATGCCTTGGCTGCTGTCGATTGATCGTTCGCCTTCATCGCACAACTGAGAGCGCTCGATTGACTCGGCTAAAGAATCGACTACAGGCTGGAGAAAAGTTGGTCGCCCGTTCCGATAAAAACGACCAGAGCAGCTATGTAGGCCCAAAGCCAACGATAGTAAGTCAATCTTATCGCTATTCATTCTTCCAGCTTGAGTGAATATGCCCTGCTATTGTTGATCTCAATTGACCTCGCTAGATTATTTTGTGTCTGTAGTCTTATGCCTAACAATCTGAAAAACCAGTGATAAAGAGTGTTGGGCCTTTCAGTTTCTTTCGAATTGAAGAAGACAGACGGAGTAAAAATATGTCGGAGTTTCCTATAAGTGGCTTTTGTGAGCCAGAGTATAGTTGTGTAAAAGAAGCGTTTCTCAAAAATTTTGAAGACGAAAATGAAGTCGGCGCAGCCGTTTGTATATTCAAAGGCGATAAAAAAGTTGTTGATTTATGGGCTGGCAATAAAGATGAGGCAGGGCTTTGTCCGTGGGGTGAAAGCTCGCTGGTTAACGTTTGGTCTACTACCAAAGGCGCTACCGCGGCGGCACTCGCGCACTTAGTCTCAAGCGGAAAAATTGATTTCGATGTTCCCGTGGCAAAATATTGGCCTGAGTTTGGTGCTGCTGGTAAGGAGGAGCTAACAATTGCACAGTTATTCTCTCATCAGTCAGGTGTTTGTGGTTTATCCGAACCCGTCTCCGAAGATCAAATGTATGATATTGAAGCGATGGCCAACCTTTTGATAAATGAAACTCCATTTTGGGAGCCAGGTACACGTTCGGGTTACCATGCATTGTCTATTGGGTATTTCGCTGATGCACTATTTATGCGAGTTGTTGGAGAAACCGTTGGCGAGTATTTTCGAAAGAATATTGCTGAACCCTTAGGGCTAGAGTTCTATATGGGAGTACCGGCTGAAAATGAACATTGTATCGCACAGGTCTTGCACGACGGTCTTCCTATCTCAGGTGGCCTGGATAAGCTGAACGAATATCAAGTTAAGGCTCAAATTAACATACCTGTACATTTCGAAATGCCTAACGATAGTAGGTGGCGAGAAATGGGGCTACCTTCTGCTGGTGGAACAGCTAATGCTCGTGGTATTGCTGGTCTCTATAAAACGCTGCTTTCTGATTTGACTGGAGACACTGCGAATATCGCCAACCACAGTGTTTTATCCAGAGCTGTGGAGTGCCAAATAAAAAACCGCGATCTAGTCTTGGGTTTGAACATTGATTGGGCGGTAGGTTTTGCTCGAAACGGCGAGACGGGTATGTATGGGCCAAATCCTAGCGCCTTTGGTCACACTGGCTGGGGAGGCTCTTTCGGTTTTGGAGACCCAGTATCCGGCATAAGCATGGGCTATAGCATGAACTATATGCGCGAAGTTGACCACAGCACTGGTGACCCACGCGTTGTCAACCTTCTTGTCGCAGTAGCGCAGGCAACGGCAGGTTGATTTTCTGTTCCAACATTTTGATAGTAAACGATAGCTGGGAGTGTATTTAATATGATTGACTATGAAGTAATTGTTATTGGTGCGGGGATGTCGGGTGTCTGCGCAGCAGTTGATCTGAAGAAGGCAGGTATCGACAACTTCCGAATTTTTGAAAAAGCAGGCGATGTCGGAGGAACTTGGCGAGACAATACCTATCCAGGCGTTGCGTGTGACGTGCCTTCGCATTTGTATTCTTATTCATTCGAGGCAAATCCGAATTGGTCAAAGTGGTACGGTACTGGCCAAGAAATATGGGATTACATTCGTGATTGCGCTAAAAAATATGACGTGCTCGAAAAAATTTCTTTCAATACTGGTGTTGACGAGATTGCGTGGCAAGGCGATTACTGGCTGATTACTGATTCTTCAGGAAAGCAGGTAAGTGCAAAGGCGGTAATCTCCGGAATGGGGGGCTTACATGACCCCAATATACCAAATTTCCCGAATATGGATCGCTTTCAGGGGCATACCTTCCATACATCGAATTGGCAGCATGATATTGATCTCACTGGCTTGCGGGTGGCAGTGGTTGGAACCGGCGCTACGGCGGTCCAGGTAGTTCCTGAAATTGCAAAGCAGGTTGGCAGCTTGACCGTTTTTCAACGCAGTCCGGTATGGGTTGGAGAAAAGAGTGACCCTGCCTACAGCGTGGAAGAGCAGCAGGAGTTTACACAAAACCCCGCAGCGATGAAAAAACACCGTTGGGATTTGTGGCAGCGATGGGAAACAGAAGGCGTTGATATGGCCACAGCAGGGAGTTTCGCCAATACGGAATCTGAACGGCGTGCCAGGCTACATATCGAAAGTTCAGTCAAAAACCCAAAGCTGGCGGCTTTGCTAACACCCGACTATAACTTTACCTGCAAGCGCCCAACACTTTCCAATTCCTATTATGCCGCGTTTGCACAAGACCATGTTCATCTAGTGACGCAAGGCGTTCAGGCTTTTACCGAAACCGGATTGGCGACATCAGACAACGAGTATGAATTTGATGTTGTTATTCTAGCCACTGGGTTCAAGGCGCTAAACATTACCAGCAATATCACTATAAAAGGTATCGGCGGTCTATCGCTGGAAGATGCGTGGCAAGATCGGGTTACCTCGTACCGTTCTGTCATGGTGCATGATTTTCCCAATTTCTTTATGCTGATGGGGCCAAACGGGGGCGGCTTAACTTCTGCTTTGCAGATGATTGAGCAGCAGTCACGATTCGCGGTCCATTCGTTACAGCGTATGTCGAAAGAGCTTATTGAATCGATCAATCCAAGACAGGAAGAGATTGACAAGTTTACTCAATTTTTAATAAATGCGTTCAAATTTACGACTCATAACAAGGGTTGTAATTCTTGGTGGCAGGACGACTCGGGCTACAATAATTTCGTATTCCCTAAATCAAGTGTCGAATTCAGAATGTTGTTAAACGATCTAGATCTTAATGATTTCGATGTGAAGTTAGCTAAGTGAAATTGTTTTTGTAAGGATGTATTGTAATGAATTTTAATAATAGAGTTGTATTAATATCTGGTAGTATCAATAGCGCCACTCGATCTAATGTCAATTTTCTGAACGACTTGGGTGCCACAGTAGTAGTTGTAGACAGCGGCCAGGGCGATGAACAACTACTGGCCTGGGAGTGGTTGAGGAAAAGTGGGGCTTGCCAGTTTGTTACAGGTAATGCACGTGAATCTAGCACTGCCGATGCCTTAATCAAAGAGGTCGTCGATCAGTGTGGCCGACTTGACGTTCTGATTAATGGCGCATGCGAACCTAATGCTGGCGCCGCCAGCCATGCTGACGATGACGTGATGCTTGATACCGCCATGGCCCAGTTAAGAGAGACTGTGCTACTTTCTCGCAGTGCGATGCGATATATGGCGAAACAGAACTATGGACGAATCGTAAATACCTCTTCTGGTTCTGGAATTTTTGGTTCTGAACATGAATCTATTTTTTCGGCGGCGGCGGGTGCTGTAATTGGTTTTACTAAGTCCCTTAGTCACGAAGCAAAAGGTATAGATGTTAAAGTGAACGCTGTTGCGCCATTAAGGGCTACAGCTCAAGCGGTTGATCTGTCTCCCGACCAGATTTCACGTGAAGAAACGACCTACGATGCTCGGCATACATCGCCAATTATGGCCTATTTAAGCCATGAATCCTGCAGTTTGAATGGTGAGTTGATTTCGGCTGGCGGAGGCCGGTTTGCGAGAATATTCTCCAGTACCATTAGCGGTTATTTTAATCAAGATGCAGCTGTTAGTGATATCTCAGACAATCTCCGCAAGATTATGGCCACGAATCACGCTGTTATTCCGCTTAGGGCTCGTGACGAAATACTTATGGTCGAATTATGAAAGAAATCGAACCATTTAAGGTCAATATTCCTCAGCAGGATCTCGATGACCTCAGCAGCAGGCTTGGCAATGTTCGCTGGCCCGACCAAGAAACTGTTGATGATTCCTCTCAAGGGATGCCTCTGTCCTATGCAAAGGAGCTGACGGACTATTGGCGTAATTATTACGACTGGCGGCGTTGGGAGGAAAAACTTAATAGTTGGGACCAATATACGACTCGTCTTGATGGAATCAATATTCATTTTTTTCATATTAAGAGTCCCGAGGCCTCAGCTCGCCCCTTGATAATGACCCATGGATGGCCAGGGTCAATTGTTGAATTCCATAAGGTAATCGAACCTTTGGTAAACCCAACAGCGTTTGGTGGTAGGGCGGAGGATGCCTTTCATTTGGTGATACCGTCATTGCCAGGTTTCGGATTCTCAGAGCGGCCTAAATTACCCGGTTGCGGTGTCGAGCAGATTGCTTCGATGTGGGCAGAGCTAATGGCTCGTTTAGGATACAGTCAGTATTTGGCGCAAGGCGGTGATTGGGGATCAGCTGTAACGGAGTGCATTGCTCGCAGTGATGCAGCGCACTGCATTGCTATACATATTAATTTCCTTTTAGCCATTCCCGCTCCCGAGGAAATGAATTCCCTATCGGAGGTGGAGCTGAGCATATTACGCGACGCGGTTGAATACGAGAAATATGAAACTGGGTATGCAAAGCAGCAGGGAACAAGGCCACAGACAATAGGCTATGCTCTAGCGGACTCTCCGACGGGCCAGATGACTTGGATTGTTGAGAAATTTTTGAGTTGGGTTGACTGTGGGAATGGAACGCCAAGCGAGTTAGAGGCGGTGATAACAAAAGACGAACTGCTCGATAATGTTATGATGTATTGGTTGACAAATACCGCAGCCTCGGCCGCTAGGCTTTATTGGGAGAGCTTCGGGCAGGTCAACAGGGAGCCATTTGATACGCCCGCAGGCTGCACAATTTTTCCGGGTGATATTACCCGGTCTACTCGTAGGTTGATGGCCAAACGCTTGGTCAACATTAGTTATTGGAATGAAGTTGAAAAAGGTGGCCACTTTGCAGCGCTGGAGCAGCCAGAATTGTTTACGCATGAGCTGCAATGTTGCTTTAGTGGTGTTGCGTAAATGGGCATTAAGTAATATCTTTCAGCATTGAATTTTACATGTCGCGGATTCAAATATGAGGTGCTCCACAGCCTAAACTGCTAACGCAGCTCTGCGATCGTTCCTAAGCTGGTCTGGTGTTTTGTATTCCAGATCTTTTCTTGGGCGGGAGTTTAGCCTTTTAACTGCTCTTCTCGCCTCCTGTTATGTGACTTTCTCTAAGTCTGTATTTTTCGGAAAATATTGGCGCAGAAAGCCGTCGGTATTTTCATTCAGTTCTCGTTCCCAAGCGCTATAAGGGTGAGAAAAGTAAACATCTGCTGAGAGCGCCTTGCTGATGTCTTCATAGTGCGAGCACACTTTCCCGCTGTCAGCATACTGGTGTGAACAACGCCTTTGCACGGCCGGAGCAGGGCAAGAATGGCTTGGGTAACGTCTGCTGTACTCTTGCTATTGACCTGTTCGAATACTGTGAAGTTCGTCACCCACTCAACGATGGTAACTAACGCACGGCTGTGGCCTCTACCTATAATTTTGTCGATCTCTCAGTCACCTATCCGTGATTTATCGTCAACAATCCTAGAGCGGTCACTTATGCTCACCCGATTCTTTAGTTGCCCCCGTGTCGATTCGCCGTTACGGCGCTTATCGTACTTCTTATCTTTACGGCGAAGGTGCGTGCAAAGGTCTCAGCCAGCCTGCTTGTCCACCCAGACATGAAGATAATACTTTCGTGACTAATCAGCTGTTCTTGAACTGCCGAAGGCCATGTTGATATCTGCTCTCCACTGTATTTGGCTATTAAATCTATAATTTCAAATTATTTTTGAGAAATATATACCCTCAGAGAATTGCTCTCACCGAGGAAAGCATCTCACAGAATGTAAGCACTCTTGAAAAATTCATAGCTCTCAATGTCGTGTCCATCGATATCTTTACTCATTCTGTCGAAGGGCACTATCCGTCAGTTATATGTTGATTCTGAATTTCACGCCTATTGCCAAGTTGAGATCTCCCAACTCGCAGAGCCTTAAGTTTTTCCTTGGTTGGTGCCATCTCAGTGATCACTTCGGTGTTTAAATTGGTGGCAGCGATACGTGACAATGCTATCTGTCGCGTGAATTGACCTCGAAAGTGAGCGAAAATGTTCGTTGTATATTGAGAGAAAGTGACCTTTTTTGTACCTTTTTCAAAGAGTAAATTGAGCTATATCTGCTGTGAACTAAGTGTGATCTTAGCTTATGCATTTTGTTTTCATTGCAGCACATGTATCAATGGCATTAACACGCTAAACAGAGAGAAATAGCTATGCATGATCTGGTAATACGAAACGGAACAGTGGTAGATGGATCTGGGGGTAAGCCTCTAAAAGGAGATGTGGCAATTGATGGCGGACTTATCTCAAAAGTTGGCGGTGACATTGGTCCCGGTTCGAAGGAAATCGATGCATCAGGAAGGATTGTAACCCCCGGTTTTGTCGATATTCATACCCACTATGATGGCCAGCTGACGTGGGACCCCTATCTAAGTCCTTCTTCTGGGCATGGTGTTACTACGATCATTGCAGGAAATTGTGGTGTTGGCTTCGCACCGGCTAAACCTGATGAGCATGATTGGTTGATAGATTTGATGGAAGGAGTCGAAGATATACCGGGCGCTGCTTTGTCTGAGGGTATCCAGTGGGATTGGGAGAGCTTTCCCGAGTATATGGATTCCATTGAACGAAAAAGTTATGCGGTAGATATCGGAACTCAAGTTCCTCACGGACCATTGCGAGCTTATGTGATGGGTGAGAGGGGTACCGCGAATGAAGAGGCAACGGCTGCTGATATTCAGGCGATGGCTGATTTGGTCCGTGAGAGCTTGACGGCAGGTGCGCTGGGGTTTTCAACATCACGGGTGTTGATTCATAAGTCAAAGTCGGGAGACTTGGTGCCGGGAACCTTTGCCAGCAAGGACGAATTGTTTGGCTTGGGTAGTGCGCTTCGTGATGCAGGTCACGGCTTGTTTCAGATGACCTCTATACATGAGCATGTGCAGTCGGAATTTGACTGGATAGAAGAGTTGGCTCGCGAAATGGGTTGCCCGATTCAGTTTAATTTACAGCAAGCTGACAAGGAGCCAGATCAATGGAAGTCAGTTTTGAAAAAAATTGAAGTTGCCCATGACGAAGGGCTAGAAATTTACGCAGGCATGGCTGGGCGTCCTGCAGGTATGCTGTACAGCTGGAAATCAAGTCTGCATCCATTTGTAGGGTACCCTTCATTTATGGAAATTTCTGATTTGCCTTTTGAAGAGCAGCTAACGCACCTACAGAACCCTGAATTTCGTCGTAAGATTTTAAGTGAAAGTCCAAGAGACATGGGCCCACAGGTAAATTTTTTAACCGCTAGCTTTCACAAATTCTATCGTTTGAGTAACCCACCCGTTTACGAGCCTGAGCCTAACACTAGCGTGACCGCAATCGCTGAAGCGTCAGGGCGAGATAAAATTGAAGTGCTGTACGACATGATGATGGAAGATGATGGCACTGCCTTGGTGTACTTTCCGGTGTACAACTATTCAAACCAAAATTTCGACCACCTGCATGAGCTGATGCAGTCAGAGGCAACCGTATTGTCTTTAGGTGATGGTGGCGCTCATTGTGGATTTATCTCCGACGCTTCTTTGCCAACTTACATGCTGACTCACTGGGTTCGTGATCGTGATAGAGGGCCGCGTTTACCGCTAGAGTTCGTTATTCATCAGCAAACGCGTAAGGCCGCTAGTGTTTATAGTCTGAATGACCGCGGCCTGCTCGCGCCTGGTTATATCGCTGATTTGAACATTATTGATCTCGACAATATGCATCTTCATGCTCCGTACTTTACCAATGACCTGCCTGCGCAGGGGCGTCGTTTGATGCAAAAGGCTGATGGTTACGTCGCTACAATTAAGTCGGGTGAGGTGATAATGGAAAACGGTAAGCCGACAGGAGCGTTGCCTGGTGGACTTATTCGAGGACCACAGCAAACACCGAAATTGAACGTTAATTAGAATACTTAAGAAGACATAATTATGCCTCATCCCAGTATAACTGCCGAATTAGCACCTGATAAACCCGCCTATATACTGGCAGGATCAGGCGAAGTGGTGACCTATGGACAGTTGGATCGGCGGTCAAATCAAGCTGCTCATCTATTTCGTTCACTAGGCCTGAAAACGGGGGATCATATTGGAATAATGATGTACAACTGTCGTCAATTTTTGGAGATATGTTGGGGTGCACAGCGGGCGGGTCTAGTTTACACGCCTATCAGCACACATCTAAAGAAGGCTGAGTCTCTTTATATTCTCAATGACTGCAATGCTAAAGCTTTTATTAGTTGTGGTGCATTGGCCGGTGTAGCCGAGGAGGTACTAGAGGGCTCCCATAAGAAAGTTGACCACTTTCTTATGGTGGACGGTGAAAGTGTTGGCTATCAGTCTTGGGATAAGTTACTTGAAACTCAGGTGAGTTCTCGTATTTCCGATGAGAGTTACGGCGTTTCAATGCTCTATTCTTCAGGTACCACCGGGAAGCCCAAGGGAGTTTTCATTCCACCAAAAACTACAGATGTTCATGCGCCGGATGACTTGTCGATTACCGTCGGTGACCAGTTTGGCTTTGGCGGGGAGGCAGTCTATTTAACCCCGGCGCCGCTTTATCATGCGGCGCCATTGCGCTACACCATGATGAATATATATTTAGGCGGTACCTGCGTGATTATGGAGTCGTTTGATCCTGAAAAGGCACTACAGGCTATCGAGCGCTATCGTGTTACTCACAGCCAATGGGTACCCATAATGTTCGTCCGTATGCTTAAGCTCTCTGAAGAAATTCGGAGCCGATATGATATGAGCTCCATGAAGCTAGTGATACATGCCGCCGCGCCCTGTCCCGTAGAGATCAAGGAAAAAATGATCGACTGGTGGGGAGAGATTATTATCGAATATTACGCGGCAAGCGAAGATGTAGGCGCGACACTAATTAATTCGAGAGATTGGTTGACGCATCGCGGCTCTGTGGGGAAGGCTTTTATTGGGAAAGTTAGAATATGTGATGAAGATGGAAACGAATTAGCCTTCGGAGAAGTTGGCAATATCTACTTCAGTGATAAAGAAGACAAATTTGACTATCATAACGATCCAGAAAAAACAGCCGAAGTCTTCAATAGTAAAGGGTGGGCAACCAGTGGAGACGTTGGCTACCTAGATCAGGATGGATTCTTGTATCTTACAGATAGAAAAAATTTCATGATTATCAGTGGTGGGGTCAATATTTACCCGCAGGAAATCGAAAACCTAATGATTACTCACGACAAGGTGGCAGACGTAGCCGTCTTTGGTATTCCGCACGCTGAATTTGGTGAATCGGTACAAGCTGTTGTACAACCGATGAATATGAATGATGCAACTGAGGCGTTTTCAGAAGAATTGTTGAGCTGGGTTCGACAGCGCCTATCCAGTGTGAAGACGCCTCGCCATCTAGACTTTACGGATCAACTTCCGCGCATGGATAATGGCAAGTTGTACAAACGATTTCTTGTCGAAGAATACAAAAATTCTTCCTTAATCTAATTCTTTGTCGTTAGCTATTCTGTTTATTAGATCACAAAAAAATATTTGGAGTTCCATTATGACAGTCGTCAAAATCGCGGTTATACCAGGTGATGGTATCGGCAAGGAAGTTATTCCTGAAGGAAAACGTATCCTTGAAACTGCGGGCGCTTTATACGATATTCAGTTTGATTGGACTGAGTTTGACTGGAGTTGCGAGAGATACCATAAATTTGGTCGTATGATGCCAGCGGATGGAATCGATCAACTACGGGAGTATGATGCCGTCTATTTAGGAGCGGTTGGTTTTCCCGGTGTGCCAGATCATATTTCTCTGTGGGGGCTATTAATTCCCATTCGCCGAGAATTCGAACAGTATATAAACCTGCGCCCAGTCAGGCTATTTGAAGGGGTTCCTTGCCCTTTGACGAATAAGCGTCCTGGGGATATTGATATGTATGTCGTTCGTGAAAACGTCGAGGGCGAATACTCCAGCATTGGCGGGATTCAATATGAAGGCAGCGAAAAAGAAGTAGTCGTTCAACAAAGCCTTTTTACGCGCACTGGCACTGACCGTGTTTTAAAGTATGCCTTTGAATTGGCTATGACCCGAGATGAAAAGCACGTGAGTTCAGCGACCAAGTCGAATGGTATTGTTCACTCTATGCCCTATTGGGATCAGCGATTCGAAAAAATGGCAGAAAATTATCCTGAAGTTGAAATTGATCAATATCACATTGATATTCTTACTGCTAATTTTGTGCGCATGCCTGAACATTATGATGTGGTGGTGGGATCAAATCTTTTTGGCGATATTCTTTCGGATCTTGGCCCCGCGATCACTGGCACGATCGCTATTGCACCTTCGGCAAATATTAACCCAGAAAAACAGTTTCCATCAATGTTTGAGCCGGTGCATGGTTCAGCTCCAGACATTGCAGGGTTAGATATTAGTAATCCCATCGGTGCGATCTGGGCTGGTGCGATGATGTTGGATCACCTCGGTTTTAAAGAAGTGCATGACACCATCGTATCAGCTGTGGAAGATGTGCTTCGAGACGGTGAGGTATTGACGCGAGACATGGGAGGAACTGCGAGTACTCAGGAGATTGGCTCAGCAATTCTAGGTGCATTGAAATGTTAGCATTGGATAGACCCGAAATTCTCGCGACGGCTTCGTATATAAACGGTCAGTGGGCCGAAGATGGTGATGTGCTAATAGATGTTAGCAATCCGGCAACCGGAGAAATTATTCAGCGCCTAGGAAGTATGGGCCGTTCAGCGACGCGATCTGCAATCGAAGGAGCTGCTGCCGCTTTGCCTGCGTGGAAAAATAAAACGGCCAAAGAAAGAGGCAATATCCTAAAACGCTGGTTTACCTTGATCATGGACAATCAAGAGGACCTCGCAAAAATTATCACCGCAGAGCAGGGTAAACCACTGTCGGAGGCTCGATCTGAAGTGGCCTACGGCGCCAGCTATATTGAATGGTTTGCGGAAGAGGCCAAGCGAGTCTATGGCGATATCATACCACAGCCGAGTGGCGACAAACGGCTGTTGGTGATGAAGCAGCCGGTTGGAGTGGTTGCGGCGATTACTCCTTGGAACTTCCCTAGCGCAATGATAGCTCGCAAAGCAGCGCCAGCGCTGGCGGCAGGCTGTACTTTTGTGGGCAAGCCTGCGTCTGAAACGCCGCTCTCTGCACTAGCGTTATGTGTGTTGGCAGAAGAGGCAGGCATTCCGCCAGGGGTGTTTAATGTACTAGTTGGTCGAGACTCCAAGATAATTGGCGGTGAATTGACGAGCAATCCTCTTGTAAGAAAGTTCACTTTCACCGGTTCAACGCCTATAGGGAAAGTACTACTGAAACAATGTGCTTCTACGGTAAAGAAAACATCGATGGAGTTAGGTGGCAATGCCCCCTTCATTGTATTCGAGGATGCAGATATTGACGCTGCAGTTCAAGGAGCCTTGGTATCTAAGTTCAGAAACTCGGGTCAAACCTGCGTGTGCTCAAATAGGATTTTGGTTCAAGACGGTGTTCACGATGAGTTCGTAAGAAAATTTGAAATGGCAGTTCAGCCGCTCTCCCTAGGTGATGGGAAGGACGAAGGCGTGACTCAAGGGCCATTAATCAACCGGCAGGCAGTGCAAGATGTTCAACTTTTGGTAAATGATGCCGTGAGTAAGGGTGCTAATGTAGTAATCGGAGGAAAGTCACCGGCGCTCGGAGATCAGTATTTTGAGCCAACAATACTGACTCAAGTCACCGCTGCTATGCGTGTTTCTCAAGAGGAAATCTTTGGGCCAGTTGCCCCCATAATGAAATTTGTAACGGAAGAGGACGCCGTGGCAATAAGTAATGATACGAGGGTTGGCCTGTCTGCATATCTCTATACTCGTGATGTGACGCGTATCTTCAGAGTCAGCGAGGCGCTAGAGTGCGGAATTATTGGAGTGAACGAGGGTATTATTAGTAACGAAATGGCACCGTTCGGTGGAGTAAAGGAATCTGGCTCAGGCAGGGAAGGTTCTCGGTACGGTATTGACGACTATTTGGAAATCAAATATATCTGCTTGGGGGGGATGGCTTAGGAGCTAGCTTTCTCCGCTGAGAATAGCCAATTTTATTTGTCTCTCCACGCCTTCTCATAGCTATTTTTATAATACACATTTATAGCCTAAGGGATATTATCCTCTAGGCCGTAAATTCCTGTCTGTATTAGCTACATAAAAACAATTACAAAAATAGGGACTTAGCCCTTTATGTTAGATACTTCTCTGCTATAAGTCTGTAACAGGAATTTCCATGCGGTTAGTCATGGATTTTTACTGCAAAAATGTACTGAGAGAGGTTATTGAGAATTAAGATTACTCTCTCTCAAAAAATAATACTGAGTTATATTCGAAGGTCAATAATATAAGTTGTGCGTTGTGCGTTGTGCGTTGTGCGTTGTACTCGGCCTCGACTCTGTAGCGTGCATAGAGGAAACCTCAGCGACATGGAAAATAAAGGGAGTGGATGATTGCTTTAGTTGGCGGTTCTATATTATGAAAAATCCAAAAATTCTTATAGAAAACTTGATGTTTCCAGAGTGTCCACGTTGGCATGGAGGAAATTTGTGGTTTTCCGACATGCACGGCAGACGTGTATTCTGTGTTGATTTGCAGGGTAACATTATAGAAACAATTGATATACTTGGCGAGCCCGGAGGATTGGGTTGGTTGCCAAGTGGTGAACTTTTGATCGTTAGTATGCAGGAGCGCCGTGTTTATCGCTGGTCGGGTAATAAGCTTCATCAGCATGCATGTTTAGCAGATATTCATACTCGGCAGAGTAATGACATGGTCGTTGACAAACTAGGTAATGCTTATATTGGCAATATAGGATTTGATATTCACTCCGGCGAAGCTCCGCAATTGACTGCATTAGCTCGTGTTGATGCTCAGGGTAATGTTTCTAAGGCGACGGATTCACTGATGTGCCCAAATGGGATGGTAATTTTGGATGAAGGTAAGACCCTCGTCGTAGCTGAAACATTTGCGAGACAATTGACCGCTTATACCATTGCTGAAGATGGGACACTAAGAGATCGTCGAGTTTGGGCTGATCTTGGTAAGTTTGTACCCGATGGCATTTGTGCTGACGATGAAGGCTGTATCTGGGTGTCGGCTTGTATTCATCATGCCTGTCTTCGAGTTCAACAAGGCGGTGAAATTCTCGACCGCATTGATATTGGGCGTGATAACCCCTTTTCCTGTGTACTAGGCGGAGAAAATGGGAAGCGTTTGTTTATCTGTGTCGCGACTAACTCTGAGCCTAGTGTAACGCAGCGCTTGAAAAGCGGTCGTATCGAATATGTTGATGTGTCGGTGGGTCGTAATGCTCGATAATGCAGAACTCTGTTTTTTTTACCACTTCTGAGCGAAAATGTCTGCTCTAGGAAGGGCATAACTGTCCTAGTGCTATGCACCAATTCACAGTAATTTGTAGTGATACAATATTGTGAATTGGTGTGAATATGGATAAAGAATCAAGTGTTGGAGGCCGATTACAGGGTCGAGTTGCAGTCATTACAGGCGCCGCAAGCGGAATTGGTTTGGCCACCGTAGAGCGTTTTTTGCAGGAAGGTGCAAAAGTAGTGATGGGAGATATGAATGCCGACAATGGGGCTAAGGCGCTTGCCGGATTTGAGAGTGCTGGTTTTGGCCGAAACGTACGGTTTTTACCGGTTGATGTAAGTCTAGAGGAAGATGTAATCGGGTTAATTGCTCTTGCCGAAAGTGAATTCGGGACGCTTGATATTGTATTCAATAACGCTGGCATCGGCGGCTCGATTGGCCCTTTGCTAGAAACTGAGGTGGAACACTGGGACAGTACTTTTAATGTTAATTGTCGAGGCGTTTTTCTCGGTATTAAGCACGGAGCAAAGGCCATCATGAAACACGATAGAGGTGGCTCGATCATCAATACTGCATCCACGGCAGCCCTCAGTGGTGGAACAGGCCCGCTTGCGTATTCCGCCACCAAGGCTGCTGTGGTCAATACAACGAAAAATGCAGCCTGTGAACTTGCGGAATCTAATATTCGAGTAAATGCGATCTGCCCCGGGATAATATTCACTCCTTTAGGGCACGGTGGACTTGAGGCAGAAACAGAAGCTGTCATGCGAGTCATCCAACCTTCTGCGTTACGCGGAGAGCCTGCTCACGTGGCCTCGGCGGCTCTATACCTAGCAAGCGATGACAGTGCCTTTGTTACAGGAGAGGCCCATGTCGTTGATGGCGGCTATCTCGCGAACGGCTTAATTGCTGTGCATCCTTTACCTGGCGGCGAACAAAAAAGAGATTACAGCGGAATGACCTATGGCTCTACAGGTAAAAAATCGGCTGTTCGTAAGCTTGATAAAATGATAAAGCAGGGGGAGTAAAGATGTCCGCGGATACACAAAATATAATTCCCAATTTTTCACACGTTGGTAAACGGTTTATTTCACAAACTATTATTGTAACAGGTGCTGGACAAGGTATTGGCCGAGCTACAGCCTTACGATGTGCGGCTGAAGGCGCAAATATTGTTGCGGTCGATCGAGAAAGATCTACGCTAATAGCGCTGGCGAAAGAAATAGCAGATATTGGTGCTTGTTGTCATGTAATTGCCGGCGATATCTCTGATTTGACAACGGTCGAGACGATGATTGCATCTGCGGAGCAGGAATTTGGCCGACTGGATGGCTTAGTTAATAATGCGGGAATAGCCAGTTCACTGTTACCGTTTGATACGGCGGAACAGGATGAATTTGAGCGATTGGTAGAGACCAATGTACTTCCTGTATGGCGATCAATGCAGTTGGCAAAAAAACCCATGAAGGCGCAAGGACGTGGTGCTATTGTTAACGTTGCATCAATGGCTGCATTAAGGGCCGAAAGGGGCGTTGCTTTGTATGGTATGACCAAGGGAGCTGTAGCTAATCTTACCATCAATGCGTCACTGGATTATGCCCGTGATGGTATTCGCGTGAATGCAGTCTGTCCAGGACCGATTGAAACACCAATGCTGGGTAAGATGGAACAAATTATAGACAAAAATGATGTAGAAGGAGCGCGCAGAAAAATTGCATCGGGTATTCCGCTACGACGTTGTGGTACGATCTGGGAAGTAGCAAATACTATTGCTTTTTTATTAAGCGAGGAAGCTAGTTTTTTGACTGGAGTATTACTGCCGGTAGATGGTGGTTTGTCGGTTAAACAGTAGAGTCTTCTTAAAGAACGAGTGCAGTTCTCCAGATTAGCCGTAGACTAATTACGCAATGGGCAGCTGCGTTAAACTCGAGGGAAAATAGATTTGGAAGAGTCAGATAAACTCATTGCTCTTATGCCTGTGCATGATCTATTGACGTTGGTAAATCATGCAGGGTATGAAGATAGTGCAATTCCTGCACTACTCTCTAGGGCGTGTTTACCGCCTGAACTTTTGCTTAACCCCAAATCATTTGTTGATCCAGCTCAAGTTTGGACGCTGTTATCCTATGTCGGCTATGAGCTTAATGATGAGCTCTACGGTACTGGTTCTCGAAAAGTTGGGTTCGGAACCACCGAACTTGTTTTAACAAAAGCCATGCGCGCTCGCACCTTAGGTGAGGCAATGGATGTAATCCCTTCTGCTATAAACCTCGTTTTTCCAGATATAAAGTTTAGCGTAAAACGTAGGCTCAATGAGCTACACTTTTCGATGTGGTTTCCAGAGCCTTGCACTGAGGCCCAGCAAATTTATCTGGAATTAAGTTGTTTCCCTTATCATTCGATTTTTCGTTGGCTTACTGGAGCTGAATTAGAGGTTCTTCGGTTTCGTACCGCTCGCTCACGTCCATCTAGCGCTACGCATCTTCTAGCAGTTTTTGATCGTAACCTCCTATTTGAAGGCGATGGCGTAGATGTTGTCTACTCCCGAGACGTAGAGTCACTACCAATTAGGAAGTTGAATTTGGATGATTGGCGTACGGATACCTATCAAATATTTAACGGAGACCTAGTACGCCATAAAAATCGATTTTCGGCATCAAGACTGCAAATACACGTTGAAAATGCACTTAATAATGGAATTTCAAGTCAGGAGCTTATTGCCAGTTCGGCTGCAATGAGTGTGGCGACATTACGCCGTAAGTTGAGTCAAGAGAGGGTATCGTTTCGCGAATTAAGGGACAAAATTTTCAGAGAAAGGTGTCACGGTTATCTCCAGGCTGGACTGACAATTGAAGATATAGCTTTCAGGTTAGGTTATACCGATGCGAGTAGTTTTAGGCGTGCCTTCCGTCGAGTTTTTGGTCATAGTCCAGCCCAGTATCGGCATCGTCTAGGCTGATACTGGGCTCTTGGGGTTTCTTGCATTAAAGGTGCACACAAAAGGTGCGCACCTCACTCCACATTTGAGCTATTGGAAGTTATATCGCAAGCTAATTTCTACAGATCGTGGTGGGTCAATATGGCGAAAATAGGTCTTTGAGAATCCCGAAGCTGCTAGCGGTACTTCGCCGCCGGATGCGAAGGTCCTTTCATCCGTTAGATTTCGTCCTATTAAGGCCAAAGACCAATCCCCGTTAGAATCCAGTAGTCCGATTCTAGCATTGATTTTACTGTGGCTGTCTTGGCGCAGGTGCTCATCGAGATTATTTGCCGTTTCTACGTCGTCAGTCCATAGATAATCAAGGCTGAGCTCTAAGTTTAAATTGTCGGTAATTGCTGTGGCATAGTCCGCGCTAAAACTGAAGCTATAATCAGGTGCATACTGTAATGGTTGACCGCCAAGGTCCTGTGTACAGCCAGCTCTCGTTCCATTTTGCAATTCGAATTCTATAGCTTGATCTTCGTTGCAGACAGCGTCCGAAAATGATTTGTAGGTGGCGTCCAACCAAGCGATCGAGCTGCTTATTGACAGTTTGTCGGTGACTGCAAATTCAAGATCAGCTTCAAAACCTCTAACCTCTGTTTCGGCTGCGTTGCCTACAACATAGGCTGAGTTTCCATCGAATGTACTTACCTGCACGTCTTCGTACTCACTTTGGAAGAGGGCCAGGTTTAAACGTCCTCTGCCGTTCAGTAAGATCAACTTGCTACCGATTTCAACTGAGACAACGGATTCGTCTTCGAATTCTGCAAAATCGAGATTGCCAAGTGCATTGTCTTCGTCAAAACCACCAGATTTATAGCCATTGCTCCAGCTCAGATAGAACATTGTGTCGGTGTCTACATCCCATTGCAGTACAGCACGGCCTGTAACGTGCTCCTCATCGCGTTCCAGTTGGTAGCTATGAACTGTTGCAAAACCTAGTGCGGCAGGGCTATAGAGTGACTCGAGGCTACTATCTGGTAGTACACCGGACAAATTGACGATATCTCCTTGTTTTTCTACCTCTTTGTGATCTTCGGAATAACGAATTCCAGCGGTGAGGTGCAGCTGATCCGTAAAGCTAATCGTAAAATCTGTAAACACAGACCATGTGTCAGCATCTTGTTGAAATTGGCTGGGAATGGCGGCGTCGATTGATGTTGAAGGTAAAGGCGGCGAGCCAGGAGTTGCAAGCGCACCTAAAATGCTCTGCTCAATAGGAGGAACGGCGCTTAAGGCAACACGTGTACGACGTTGGTTTTCTAATTCTTCTGTTTGATAGTAGGCACCAGCTAGGTAGCTAATATTGTGACCTACTGAAGAGGACCACAGGATTTCTTGACTAAACTGTTCATGCGTCTCATGTCGTCCACGACTGATCAATTTGAGTGGGCTAAGATCAGCGTCCAGCTCATTTTTAAATTCATAGTCGGTAAACGCGGTGATGGAGCGTAACGTGGAGTCCCCAATATTGTATTCAGCTGTTAATTGATAAATGTTGCTTTGAGTATCATCCCAGATGCCTTCATCGTCAAAGCTCAAGTCCCATTGGTTATAGTCAAAACCGGCTTCAAATCCAGGGTCGCCATATGTTTGATACAGTGATGTGGCAAAGGGGTTGGCCTTAGATATGGTTGACATCCGTCCTTCAACATCAAACTCTGCAGATTCGACTTTAAGATCAAATCTTAGGTTTTCCGTGGCATCCCATGATAGCCTAGCCCGGATTCCGGAACTATCTTGCTGTGGCGCGTCTTTACCGCCAGCTGCATTGTTCTTCACGTATCCTGTGTCTTCATATTTCTGCATTACCAGGCGGCCAGTCAGTGTGTCGGTGATGGCGCCGGATATCATCCCCTTGAGTTTGATACCCTCTAGTTCGCTGCGATAGCTGGCCTCTAAAAACGACTCAAAATCTGCTGTAGGTGCAGCGGTGGTAATGTTTAGTGCGCCTGCCACCGTATTTTTGCCAAATAAAGTTGATTGCGGTCCTTTCAAGACCTCAACGCGTTCGATATCTAGGAAGCGGTTTCGTGCGCTTCTGCCTCGTCCAAAGTATACGCCATCAACAAATGTACCTACTGATTGTTCGAATCCAAAATTGGAGCCGGAGCCAACACCTCGGATAAATAGATTGGTGCTTGACGGGCCTTCTGTAATTGTCAAATTTGGCATGTAAGCCGACAGATCTCCCAGTCCCGTCAGGCCTTTTTCGGCAATAGTTTGACCTTGCATTACGGTGACGGAAATGGGTACATCCTGCAGTCCCGCACTCCTTTTGGTGGCTGTAATAACAATTTCTTCAAGTAAGGGTGATGCGCCAGAAGGCATTGTACTAAGGCCCATGGCTAGCGTGACGGCTGTCGCCAATGCAGTTCTTTGTGCGGAGGGCATATTGATAATCCTCAGTTATTCTTATGTATTTATAGATGCCTAAAACGCATTTGATATATCTAATGATATCGTTATGTAGGCATTTCGAATTTTTTGTAACTTGGCGTCTCATAGCGGACATTACATCTAGAGGCTTGAGTGAGCTAGGGCATATACTAGCTAATAGGGGGGGGGATATTCGCTCAGCTGGACTCTTTTATTCTATTTTACTTGTGGTGGGCAGCCTCGCTTGCCGATGGAAGTCACAATGGCAGTGAATCAACGCTGGTCAATGGCTTTGGTAGCTGCTCAGCTCAGTAATGATCGTCGTTTCAGGGTGTTGAATATCGTAGGCGAGTACTATATAGGGATTGTAGGTCAGCTGGTGCCTACGTCAATATCTGGTGAGCAGGTAGGCTGCTTTCTCGATTAACTAGCAGAGGCACGTGACTTACCTCGCCACACTGGCTGTGAAAACGGGACGAAATTCACCAGCAAGACGATGTTTTTTTAGAGCGAGGAAACAAAGGTGAAGCTAGGTTTTATTCAGCCAGGCAAGCCCACTCAGAACGCTTTTTGTGAGAGCCTGAATGGGAAGCTTAGAAATGAATATTTGAACCAGTTTGGTACCGCTCACTGGAGGAAGTTCGCCACGAGAACAATCAGTGGCGGCAAAATTACATCAACGTTCGGCGGCACAGTTCTCTGGGCTACCGATTGCCAGTAGCATTCGCGTAAAAGGCGACGTGAATTATGTATGGAATCTCATCAAGAGCGTGGGGCAAAATTAGGGGGAAAGGTCGCCGCTACAATCAGATCGCCCCCGATTTTCGATCACTACATACCGCTGGAGTATTTTTTCAACGAAAATTCACCACTTAGTCGAACTTTCTTCAATGCGACCGCGTATTCCTTCAGTATTACCAAGCAATAGCGTAGCCTATCTTCAAAATAGGTCTGTGCTTCAGGATTATTGGTCGTTTCATCCTGATTAAAGACAAATTCTACATTTCGAATAATAAGATGTTCAGGAAGAAAACAAATCCGATTATTCTTATAGCTGCTCATGCGCAGCTCCGCAACTGGATAAGAACCGCCATCACCCGACGAAATCGTGACAATAAGCGCCGGTTTGTGGGCTAGCTCACCTCCTGCGGCCCACATCAGGAAAAAATTTTTCAAAGCCGCTGGCACCATACCGTGCCACTCAGGACAAACGATCACAAAACCATCACATTGATGGAGTGATTCACCAATCGGTCCTAATATTGTTTTCCACTCTTCATCTCCACTCCAAATACCCTCATCCCAAAATGGCAACGGTTTATCGGCGAGATCATAAAGCCAGGATTCTTCACATATGTCTTGCGATGTTAATTCACGCTCTATATATCGAGCAACTTTACCGCTTTGAGAGTTACTTCGATGACTCCCACAAATAATTCCAATTTTCATTTGATTTCCTATAGAAATTATATTTACTGCGTAAATTCAACAAGAAATAATACAGAAATATTATCAATCTCACAGGGCACTTACTCCTAGATACACAGGATCATTTTCGCTCGGGATAGAAGTATCGCCTCATTAGACTAGAGCCATAGGCTTAGGTTTTGACATTAATGACACCTAGTTAGTGGCGGTGACCTTCGGGGTCCATCAAACGATTATCGTCGCATGATGACCTGGCGCGGAGTTGTCACTTCTCAGGCGAAGCTCTTAGGTGTCTTATACTGTTTTATCACCAAATTATTATTGATTCAGCGATAAGTTGCTGCACTGTTTTATCTGCTGTCTTGTCTAGTAGTGCCTAAAGGCGTCAGTTGACGTAGTCTCTCAATCCTCTCGAGTTTATAGTCTAATTACCATTTCAGAAACACTCGCTAAAGCGATAAAAAGACGCTTATATTTTTCAAGTGCTCGGCTGAATCTGCCTATATTTTTATCTAACAAAGCTTAGCGGTACGGTGCTCGTCATAGCGTTTACCATTCTAGTAAATCGGGTTTTGGCGATGCTCTCGTATTCGAAGCACAAGGAGCAGCGCGGTAAGAATCGCGGGACTAATGATAATTAGTATCTCTTTAGCCACGTCTAGCGCGGTGGGCGCCATTCCCATTACAAGCATTTGCAGATGAAATACTCCGTGTAAAATAATAAAAAGAGAGCCGGCTAATGTTAGTGGCACTGCCCATTTGGTTATCTTGGCTGAGAGTAGTATTAGGCTTCCTGACGAAAAAAAGGCAATACCGGCGTCTTTAACAAAATGATTGTTGAAAACACCATAGTAATCGCCCAATAGAGCAAAAAATGTCATCGGGAAAACGAATGCAAATACCCCAGTAGCTGTGAACCCAGCCCCCAAAATGAT
>Ga0105358_10000388_pt1 | contig 21645 bp, 19 predicted proteins | sample GOMGulsemesocosm_5_FD_83509 | JGI IMG/M metagenome (GOLD analysis project Ga0105358, IMG submission 83509) | Methane-oxidizing microbial communities from mesocosms in the Gulf of Mexico - GOM15C Gulf of Mexico | ecosystem: Environmental > Aquatic > Marine > Cold seeps | place: Gulf of Mexico... | reverse complement strand
CACTCTTCGGTAATTCATATACGGTATGTAAAATACCATCAATGCGAAAACGCAGTTTGCCGGTTTCCCGACGCGGCTCAAGGTGTATATCACTCGCACGCTGATCAAAAGCGTACTGAAGCAGCCAATCGACAATATTGATGATGTGTTTATCATTGGCCTCGGGGTCGCCGGCCTTACCCAGCTCTAATAGCTGCTCAAAATTGTTTGCCGCCGAACTACCGGGCAGGGTGCTAGCGCCCGTTATCGACTTAGATAAGGTATAGGATTCCCGCCGAAACCGCTCCACATCACCAGGAAAAGCAAAGACTCGCTTAACCTTCTTGCGCGCGACATGCTCAAGCTGCTCGATCCAAGTGGTGTTGAAAGGCTGATTTGTAGCAACCGTTATGGAATCACTCAATATCTCAACACAAAAGATGTCGTGGCGACTGGCAAAGGCTAGGGACATCACCTTCGTGACTTCGCCAGCCTTTAGCTTAAGCGTGTCTAGATGAAAGAAAGGCAAACCCGCTCTATCGGCCATCCAATGGGTCAATGTCTCAGAACTCAATATCAAACCGGGGTTAGCCTGGTCGTCTAAACGCTGATTTGCGATGTAAGTCAGAGGATGCATCGCAGCCTCGTCTTTGCTACGAGCTGAGCCTGTCAGTACATTGGCATCTGGCTTCGATAATCGTCCGTCGGCTTGCAGGTCATCCAATATCGACCTCAAGCTTAATACTCTGTCACTAACAGCGTTCATTGCTGACCTATCTCCCATCACAACTGTGGTTTATCTCTGAGCATAACATTGTTCCTGCTACATGCTAATTTTGGCTTTAAATCAATACCTTAGCTAAGACCTCCAAAGCCTCAATTAATTTCCCCGATTTAAGCTAAGAAAATACTAATCAAAGGCAACTTATTGCCTGTCAAATAAAGTTCATTTAATTGACATATTTCTAATGACGCTTCATGGCCATGGCTCTATACTGCGCCCAAATGCTCACGGTAAAAAGCCCGAGCCCAAATTGAAGACTGACCCCAGGGAACTCTCCATGGTAATTAGTAATCCGCTCACTAATTTGTTTGGCCGATCGCCAATCACTCCGATGCAGGAACACATGAAGGTAGCTACTGCTACCGCAGAGCAACTGATTGGCTTTTTTGAAGCCGCCGAAGCCAATGACTGGGTCAAAGCTGAAGAAATCCAGCAAACCATTTCAAAAATGGAAAATGAGGCCGACGACCTTAAACGCAAGCTGCGTCGCCACCTACCCAAAAGTTTATTCCTACCCGTGCCACGCACCGACCTACTCGAGCTACTGTCCATGCAGGACAAGATAGCCAACCGAGCCAAAGACATTGCCGGCCTTATGTTAGGTCGCAAAATGGTGCCGCCAGTAGCACTCGCACCCATTATGAAAGAGTTCATAGCGGCCGCTGTCGAAACCACCCGCCTGGCTCATAAAGCCATTAATGAGCTCGACGAACTACTCGAGACTGGGTTCTCTGGCCGTGAGCTAGATCTTGTCGAAAAACTGATCGAAGAACTCGATGACCAAGAAAGTCGCGTCGATGCTATCGAGATACTCGTGCGAGCTACGCTGTTCAAGGTTGAAAATGAATTACCCCCTATTGAAGTGATGTTTCTATATCGCATCATCGAGTGGATTGGTGATGTTGCCGACCGCGCCGAAAAAGTAGGCACACGCTTACAATTGTTACTTGCTCGATAATTAACCTATTTCGTTTTTAAACAATAAAGCCCAGCCTACGCTGCTGGGCCACGCTAAATTTGTTGTGGAGTTTTGATATGACCGTACTCGCAGAATACGGCAATGTGTTGCTAATCCTCGCCTGTGTCGCTGGTGTATTTATGGCTTGGGGCGTCGGTGCAAACGATGTGGCCAACGCGATGGGAACCTCGGTAGGTTCCAAAGCATTAACCATCAAGCAGGCAATTTTTATTGCCATGATATTTGAGTTTTTAGGTGCCTATCTCGCCGGCGGTGAAGTCACCGCGACGATACGCAAGGGAATTATTGACCCAGGGTTGTTCACAGAAACCCCAGAGCTGCTGGTCTACGGCATGCTCTCGGCGTTACTCGCCGCGGGCTCATGGCTGTTAATAGCCAGCCTTATGGGCTGGCCAGTATCCACCACACACTCCATCGTTGGCGCCATTGTCGGCTTCGCCGCCGTGGGCATATCCGTTGACGCGGTAGCTTGGGGCAAGGTGGGTAAGATCGTCGCCAGCTGGGTCGTGTCGCCGGTTCTAGCGGGTACCATTTCGTTCTTCTTATTTCGCAGCGTACAACGGCTAATCCTCAATACTGAAGACCCGTTCAAGAACGCCAAGCGCTACATTCCAATATATATGTTTGCGGTTGGATTTTTGATCTCCATGGTCGTCATTGTTAAAGGCTTAAAACATGTCTTTAAGGATGCCAACTTTACGCTTAGTTTTGTTGAGTCCATGGGCATTGCCGCCATCGCAGGGGTCTTAGTGAGTATCCTTGGTATCTATTTGATGACTCGTGTTAAATACGAAGAAGATCCAAACAATCGCTTTGCCAGCGTCGAGAAAGTTTTCGCCATTCTGATGGTGTTCACCGCCTGTGCCATGGCTTTTGCTCACGGTTCAAACGATGTAGCCAACGCTGTCGGACCCTTGGCCGCCGTGGTCAATGTTGTTCAAAACGGCTCGGTTACCGCCCAATCGGTTATGCCTAGCTGGATACTATTATTAGGCGGTGCTGGTATTGTTCTTGGACTGGCTACCTATGGCTTTAAGGTTATTGCCACTGTTGGTAAAAAGATCACTGAACTCACACCAAGCCGAGGCTTTGCCGCAGAGCTTGGCGCTGCCGGTACGGTCGTTTTGGCCTCAGGAACCGGCTTACCAATTTCAACGACCCATACTTTGATTGGCGCTATTTTGGGTGTTGGCTTGGCTCGCGGAATTGGCGCGCTGAACTTGCGTGTTATTGGTACCATCGCGGCCTCTTGGGTCATTACCCTACCCGCCGGTGCCGGCATGGCCATTATATTCTTCTACACGCTAAAAGGGATATTCGGCTAAACAGCCAAGGCTTTTAAAAGCTCATCGAAGTAGAGTTTGGAATGACTTTAAAAGTGCAGCGGCCCTTTCTGGGCCGTTGTATCTAAGTACTGCCCACCCTGTCTCTGCCCTTCTCTTTCTTCAAAGCCTTCTTCTTTTTGCTCTCCTCTCTTTGCTTTTTTCTCTTTGCTCTTTGCTCTTTGCTCTTTTCTCTTTTCTCTTTTCTCCCCCCTCCCCCGTAAAGTTTCAGCGCTAAGACAATTAACCGAAACGGGCGCTATGCACATTAGCAACTAGCCTTCTCAACCCTAATTTCACCCAGCCCTTTTACATTGAAGCTAATCCAGCCAAGGGCTAATATAGCGACTGTTTTATAATGCGCGCCCTCTTTAAGCACGCTTAAGCGTCATACTAGCCAGCCCACAAACACAGATTAGAACTATGATAAGCACCGATATTCTTCTCACTTTTATAGCGGCTTCGTCATTACTCGCCTTTGTACCGGGGCCTGACAACATCTTTGTGCTGACTCAATCGGCATTGAGCGGAAGAAAAGCCGGCTTGTTGGTGACGTTGGGCTTATGCAGCGGCCTGATTGTTCACACTGCAGCTGTGGCAGCAGGCGTCGCCGCCATCTTTCAGGTCAGTATTTTAGCTTTCACTGTATTAAAAATTGTTGGCGCCGCTTATTTGCTCTATTTGGCTTGGGGAGCGTTTCGGGCAGAGGCCGAAGAGATAGGCACGGAGAACTCCAAGCCTTTAAGCAGTACCGCGCTATATCAGCGTGGCATCATTATGAACATTACAAACCCCAAGGTGGCCATTTTCTTCTTGGCATTTTTACCTCAGTTTACCAATCCAGAAGCCGGAAATGTCAGCTGGCAAATCATGCAACTCGGCGGGATTTTCATGGTAACAGCACTGCTGTGCTTTAGCTTAATCGCGGTACTGTCGGGGTTTTTGAATCAATGGTTGAGCCAGTCACCCAAAGCACAAACGACTCTAAATAAGATTGCTGGTACAGTGTTTGTCGCCCTAGCGCTTAAGCTTCTGATGAGCGAGCGTTAATCAATAGCCTTCATCGAATATCAAGTCCGAGAGTGGCTTACGCTTTTCCCACCTTTTACGTTCCAATTCGGGCGACTCATAAAAATAATCAACATATCCCAAGCACAGGTAGGCAACCAGTTGGTTTTCGGCTGGAGCATTGAGCGCCGCCTTAACTTTCATGGGATCAACAATGCTGACCCACCCCAAGCCTATATTCAACGCTCGGGCCATAAGCCACATATTTTGCACTGCGCACACCACACTGTAGGGACCCGTTTCGGGCATGGTACTTTGGCCTAAAACTGATGTCTCATCAGGCCTGTAGAATACCGCTATATTAAGTGGGGCCTCATGAATGCCTTCAAGTTTTAATTCGCTATAGAGCCCCTGCTTAGAGCCCTCTATCAACTGGCTTTCGGCTTGGCGAGTTTTCGCAAAACTCTGGCTGATAATGGCTTTGCGTTCGGGGTCACGCACCAATACAAACTCCCAGGGTTGAGAAAAACCAACAGATGGGGCTCGAACGGCTGCTCGCAAAATTTTATCGAGCGCCTTCCCGGGGATATCTCGGTCTAAGAACCGATTCCCCCGCACGTCACGTCGGTGATTGATAATTTGCTCAAGGATATCGCTATCTTCTGGAGTAAAGCTTTTCATAATTTCACATAAAGCCATCAATAAATCGGTGCGCTGCAGCGCCAACGTGTCCCAGCCGTAATTCATGGTGACGCTAAGCTACACAACACTGGTGACAATCTGCAAACATGGGCGCATGATCTACTAGATACCATAAAGCCGCAATTGCTTTATCTTTAAGGCTCAAGCTTTATCGCCTCAAAGCCAATCTGCGAGCTATTACGACTTCGAGCGCACCAACCACGGTACAAAAACCTAGGGACTGTCATGATCGATATGAGTAGCAAACGTTTTAGCCAACGCCTTGCCGAGCTGGTGAAAACGCCCTCGGTTAGTAGCCACAGCCCCAGTTGGGACATGGGCAATATGGCCATGGTTGAACTCCTGGCCAGCTGGCTTGAACCCCTGCAGTTCCGAGTTAAGATCATTCCCGTACCGGGCCATAAAAATAAAGCCAACTTAATTGCCGTGCGCGGTAGTGGCTCAGCCGGCTTGGTGCTGGCTGGGCACACTGACACCGTTCCCTATGATGAAGGTCGCTGGGATCAAGACCCCTTTACCCTCACCGAAAAAGACAATCGCTTTTACGGACTGGGCGCGACTGATATGAAAGGTTTCTTTCCTGTCATCCTTGCCGCCGTCGAAGCTCATGGTGACGCCCACTTTAAAGAGCCGCTAATTATTCTCGCCACCGCCGACGAAGAAAGCTCAATGAGCGGCGCTAGAGCGCTATCCGAACAAGGCTTCAACCAGCCCAGTAATGGTGGTGAAGTCACTCAGGCGCGCTATGGCGTTATCGGCGAGCCAACGGGCTTACAGCCTATTCGCATGCACAAGGGCATCATGATGGAGGAGGTCAAAGTCTTCGGTCAATCCGGGCATTCCTCCAACCCAGCCCTTGGTAATAGCGCGATGGAAACCATGCATGAAGTCATGACTGAGCTACTGGCATTTCGACACGAACTACAAGAACAATACAGCAACCCCGGCTTTACCATTCCAAGCCCAACATTAAACTTGGGATGTATACATGGTGGCGACAATCCGAATAGAATTTGTGCAGATTGCGCACTGCAATTTGACCTACGCGCTATTCCCGGCATGAGTAACCAAGAGCTTCGTCAACAAATCAATCAGCGCTTGCAGGTTATCGCCCAAAGACGCCACACGGTCATCGAGTTAAACACCTTATTTGGTGGGGTCGAGCCCTTTGAGCAAAGTGTTGATTCGGAGCTGGTCCGCACCACAGAAAGCTTATGCGGCGCCCAAAGCGATAGCGTTGCGTTCGCCACCGAAGCTCCTTTTTTACAACAACTCGGGGTTGAAACCTTGGTCATGGGCCCAGGCTCAATTGACCAAGCTCATCAGCCCAATGAATTTATTCCTCAGGATCAAATCGTACCGGCGATCAATATTATTCACGGTTTAATACAAAAATTTTGCCTTTAGGTTCTGCAAGAGCGAAGGTTTCCTTCGCTTAATTCGCGGGATATACTCAAACGATAATCTATGTCTACTCAGGTCTTAGCTGTGAACAAGCAAGAATACGTAAAATGGTTTCGGGACACATCCCCTTACATAAAATCCCAGCGGGGCAAAACAATTGTTTTGATGCTCCCAGGCGCTGCCATCTCTGACGCTAACTTCATGAATATCGTTAGCGATATTAATTTACTCAGCAGCCTTGGCATGCGCTTGGTTTTAGTACACGGCGCCCGACCACAAATTGACCAACGATTCGTAGAATCGGGCATTGAAAGTAAATTTCACCAAGGTCGCCGTGTTACGGATCATCAAAGTATTCAAATGGTCTGCCAGGCTGTCGGCGCTGTGCGCAGTCAAATTGAATCTGCATTTTTTGGCCGCCAACTCAATGCACCCAAAGGTGCTGAGTATTTACAGGTTGCCAGCGGCAACTTTGTTACCGCCATGCCCTACGGCGTTCTCGATGGCGTCGATTTACACTATACCGGCAAAGTTCGAAAAATCGCGACTGACGCCATTGAAGCCATGCTCGATAATCAACAAATGGTGCTGGTCTCCCCTCTAGGTTATTCCCCGACCGGCGAGACATTCAATTTATCTTATTCTGAACTCGCCACTCGTGTCGCGGTTGATCTCGGTGCCGACAAGCTGGTTTCATTTTGTTCGGAAGATGGCGTTTGCAACGCCGACGGTAAGTTATATCGCGAGCTAACATTGTTAGAATGCCAAGCAACATTGGGCAATGACGGCGACCTTAACGATCATCGACGTGCCTTGAGTGCCTGCTACACCGCCTGCAAACAAGGTGTTTCCCGCGCGCATGTTTTAAACTACACCGATGACGGTGCATTGTTAAAAGAATTGTTCACCCGCGACGGTGCCGGCACCATGGTTTACCGTGATAGCTATGAACTAATTCGTCGCGCACGCATTAGCGATGTCGGTGGTATCCTTGATTTAATCCAACCCTTAGAGGAGCAAGGCATATTAGTTCGTCGTTCGAGGGAGCGATTGGAAATGGAAGTTGAGCACTTCACCGTCATGGAAAAAGACGGCGCCATTGTGGCATGCGCAGCACTGTATCCTTTTAACTCGGCGAATTCTGGAGAGCTGGCCTGCGTCGTCACCTCGCCAGAGTATCAAGGCGGTGGACGCGCGGCAAAATTATTGAAACACATCGAGCGGCAAGCAAAAAAACTGGGCTTTGAACAGTTATTCACCCTGACAACTCAAACCGCGCACTGGTTTATTGAGCAGGGTTTTAAGCCTGCTAACATTGCAATCTTGCCCGACGAAAAACAATCTTTCTATAACTATCAACGCAACTCCAAAGTCTTTGTTAAAACTGTCGATCCTTAAATTTTAAGGCTAGAAATCTTTACAGTGATTTCTAGCCTTAAAATCACCTCGTACTAAAACCTCCCGAACAACTCACTAATAAAATTATCACAACGGCTGCCCCTCTAAACAACTGCACCCATCGACAGGGCCGCCAACACAACAAGCCAGCGCCTCTCCAGTCTTAATGAATACTGAACCTAGCCTCCCCACCCAACAAACTCATCATGTAATCGCGCAAGAGTTGATCCAGATCAACTCTACATTAAGGGCGCCGGCATAAGGTGCGCGGTCAAACAAAACGCCCCCAAGAGAGTACGCAATGAACATCTCTAGCAAATCTGCCAATGTGCTTTACCGCAGGGACGGGCACAGCTGCATCGTGTTTTCCGACCTTGTAGAAGGCGATGGAGTGCAATCCAATCAGTTCCTCATTATCGATGAAGAACACACCGCTATTATCGATCCCGGTGGTGATTTAACCTACACGCCGCTATCGATCGAGCTAAGTAAACATGTAAACCTACGAGAGTTAGATTACATCTTTGCCTCGCACCAAGACCCCGACATCATTGCCTCGCTTCCTCGGTGGATGATGCACAGTGAATGTAAAGTCGTTACACCAAAATTATGGTCTCGATTTTTACCACACCTAGCCTCTAGCTTTGTCACCGATCAGCTTGGCTCAAGCGTCGACGACAGAATTATCGCCGTGCCTGATAAGGGACAAAAAATTCCATTTGGCCGCAGCAGCATCATCGCCCTACCCGCTCACTTTCTGCATTCGGTTGGTAATATTAATTTCTACGACCCGGTCAGTAAGATTTTATTTTCGGGTGATATGGGAGCCTCAATGATCGAGGGAGACGCGGCCCAACCAGTTGACGATTTTGCTGCGCATATACAATCAATGGAAGGCTTCCACCGCCGGTATATGACCAGCAACAAGGTCTGCCGCCTGTGGGCCAAAATGGTCAGTCAGTTAGATGTTCAAATGATAGTGCCGCAACATGGGCGCCCATTCGTTGGACGCACCATGATCGCTCAATTTTTGAAGTGGATAAGCGGCCTGAAGTGCGGGGTTGATCTATTGTCTGAGCAAGACTACAAAGTAATTAAATAAAATTCCAAGCCCCCGACTCAAGGAACGAGTCTCCCTTACCTCAGTTACCGTTACGCTGCAGCCATCACGAACTCCGGACCTAAAAGTCCTAGCCTCAAGCCAAGTTATAAGTATAGCTACCCAAAGAACATCCCATGACGATGTCCTTCAAATAAACTTTTCAGTAACGACACCTGTGCCCCGAACATAAAAAACAACTTAAATGTCAGAAAAGTCTCCACCACGGCCTTTGCCAGCCGCAAAGCGCGCAGCACCATTACCGGCAAGCCCTAATTCTACAACCGGTCGACCTCGCTCAAATTCATTTGCGATTCCAGTGGCTATAGTGCCATCAAATGCCTGGTAGGCCGACAGCCTATCAGCCTGCATACACTGAGCCGGAAACTTGGCGATCTCTGCGGCCAAAAGCTCTGCGGCCGCCCTTGCCTGCCCCTTGGGAACCACTCTATTAGCCAGCCCCATTTGCAGCGCCTCATCGGCAGCAACCGGACGCCCAGTCATAATCAAATCCAAGGCTCGGCTCAAGCCGATCAAACGAGGCAAGCGCTGAGTACCACCATCGATTAGAGGAACACCCCAACGGCGGCAAAAAATCCCAAAGACGGCATCCTCTTCCATAACTCGCATATCACACCACAATGCGAGCTCCATTCCACCAGCAACAGCGTGACCTTCAATAGCGGCAATAACAGGTTTGTTTAAAAGCAAACGAGATGGCCCCATCGGCCCACTGGTATCATGACTCACCACAACAGCGGCTTGCTCCACCGCTGGATCTTGCATAGGGTTTGCGCCCTGCCCCGCAGCCACGGCCTTTAAATCAGCGCCAGCGCAGAAGCCGCCATCGCCATAGAACACGGCCACACTGGCTTCGTCGTCTTGCTCAAAAGCCATGAAAGCTTCTACTAAGGCTTTTGCGGTAGGGCCGTCGACGGCATTTTTAGCCTCGGGACGGTCGATAATAATAGTCGTTACTGGGCCGTTCTTTTCAATACGAACCATGCCGGCTCTCCAATGTCATTCAAAGTCGCTACGATAACACACACAACCAAAGCCCTTGAGCGCTAGAACTGCCAGATAGCCTGTTAAGATTCATAGTCTGTTATAATGGTAAATTCGCAGCGTAGCCAATATTTTAAGACAATTATGAATCACGATAATTTTTTACAGTTATTTCTAAATGACACACCGCTACTCGACGTGCGGGCCCCCGTAGAATTCGAGCAGGGGCACTTCCCAACCTCCGAGAATGCCCCGCTACTCAACAACGAGCAGCGTGAAAAAGTCGGCTTACGCTATAAAGAGCAAGGCCAAGATGCCGCGATAGAGCTAGGCTGGGAACTCGCCAGCGATGAGATCCAACAACAGCGACTCAACAGTTGGCGCAATTTCATTCAACAGCACCCTGAAGGCAAACTGTATTGCTTTCGTGGCGGGCTACGTTCGCAACTCAGCCAACAGTTGTTACATGACTCCGGCATTGACTACCCGATAGTCCCTGGCGGCTACAAAGCTATGCGTCGCTTTTTGATAGATGAGCTTGATCACTCCAGCGAAAATAAGAAAATCATCGTCATCGCGGGGCCAACTGGCAGTGGAAAGACCAAAGCTATCCATAAAATTAATCGTGCTATTGACCTCGAGGGCAGGGCCAATCATCGTGGGTCCGTCTTTGGCGCAATGGAACAAGAGCAGCCGCCTCAGATCAGCTACGAAAACCAACTGAGCATAGACTGGCTAAAACTCAATCACGAAGACCCAGAGAAGCCTGTCTTTGTTGAAGATGAGGGTCGCTTGGTAGGCCGCGTATTAGTCCCGCCACAAATGAAAGCGTCCATGCAAAAATCGTCTACGGTCGCCATTGAGGAGCCGATCGAACAGCGAATTGAATGGGTAATGGACGACTATGTTCGCAGCACACTGGTGAACAAATCTAAGCTTGAGCAATTTGAAGTTCACCTACAAGCCAACCTACTGCGCATTTCTAAACGACTTGGCGGAACACGTCATAAAGAATTAGCGGCAGTTTTTCAGGAAGCGGGCGTGTACTACCTGCAAAGCAATAACCTAGATGGCTTCAAAGACGGTATTCGTATACTACTGGAAGATTATTACGACCCTATGTACCACTATCAGTTTCAACAACATGAGCGCCCGCTTTTATTTAAAGGCAGCTGCGCAGAAGTAGCACAGTGGTGTAACGAGTACTAAGGAATTCACATTAACCGCAGGGCACAAGCTCCAAAACCGCGACGGCCCGGTGAAGAACCAACAATACCGACAGGAACAAAACATCATGAAACTCATTCGCTGGCTGCTTGGCCGCCTGATACTGGCGTTCGACTTTACCTTTCGCCCACGTCGACGCTCATTAACTGCGGAGCAAAAACAGCAACAACAGCAAAGCGCTCAAAATTTATCGCTGTATCAATATCTAGCCTGTCCCTTTTGTGTAAAGGTTCGTCGTGAGATGCGAAGACTAGACCTTGCGATTCCAATACGAGACGCAAAGTCAGATGAATCCAGCCGTCAGCAGCTAGAGCAAGAAGGCGGCAGGCTAAAAGTACCCTGCCTGCGTATCGACAGTGATAACGGTGAAAGCCAGTGGTTATATGAGTCTAACGACATCATTAATTATTTAAGAGATCGCTTTCCTGCTTAATCTCGACAATGCAAAAGTGGGCTGGCAGTAACTAAACTGCCGGCCCAATAAATAGCTTATTTATGTATAAAACACATGCATGCACAAAACTTATACAAGCATGAAGCCTATTCTCAGCAAAACCAATCAAATCCCACCCAATACCTATTCTTTAGGCTTAGTTAAAACCTAGACGATACCTACTAACTTATTATTATTGTGATTTTAATCACGCTCTATTCATTCTACGCATGTTGTAATCGCCCCTCACTTAAGACTGTTCCAACAAATAAACGATTTCGAGGCGATAGAATGGCCACATTGGATAGAAGTTGGGGTAGCACACAAACGGATTTAGTACTCTCAGAACAGCAGGAAGCAAGCTACCCCCAGTTAGCACGGATGAACCAAGACTTTGACTTTACGATCATCCAAAACCGCATTGTGCCGACAGCCTACTGGCTTAGCACCCGGGAATATCTAGATTCAGAAGCTTTGGCAATAACCCCCGAGTTCTCTAGCTTAGAAGACTTAGAAGCTTACCTTAGTATCAATATGGTCGACATCCTCTACAGCTACTTATTTGATATTTCTAGCGATGACCTAAAAGACATTGAACAACCCGCTCAGCAAGCCATTGCTTAAATAGCGATAGCCTCAAAAGTTAAGCCTGGTGCTCGCAGAAAAGAAATCGCGGGCACAGTATCTATCTTTTTCCTTAGCCTTATAATAGGCCGATGCATAAGCCCCAGTATTTAGATATCGTCCTCGTAGGCGGCGGTCACGCGCACGCTCAAGTCATAAAAATGTGGGCGATGAAGCCCCTTGTAGGCGTACGATTAAGCCTAATAAGCCCCGCAAGTTACACACCCTACTCTGGCATGCTGCCAGGCTTAATTGCCGGCCATTATCATTTTAAAGAAGCGCATATTGATTTGCGCCGTCTATGCCAATTTGCCAATGTTCGCTACATCGACGGCGCCGTTGAACGTATAGACACGCAAACAAAAGAACTGCATATTTCAGGCAGGCCAGCAATCGGTGCAGATATAATTTCCATCAATTGCGGTATCACCCCAGCGGATGAAATCCCCGGCGCTCGGGAATTTGCGATTGGCGTAAAACCAATTGCTAGTTTCCATGCACAATGGCTGCAGCTTTTGCAGGCCAACGATACGAAAAATAGCCAAGCAAAAAAACCTTATTCAATTAGCGTAGTGGGAGCAGGAATTGCAGGCGTAGAACTTAGCCTTGCGATGGCTCACTACCTACGTCAACGTGATCGTGAATACTCAATTAATTTAATTCACCCTCAGGCGGACCTGCTGAGCGGATTTCCAGAAAAAGCTCGCCAGACAACCCTGCAAGCACTCGAACAATACGATATACAATGCCTTGGTGAACACAGGGTTAGTCGATTCGAAAAATCTAAAATCGTTACCGATCAAGGCAACGTTATTGAGTCTCAGTTTAATCTACTGTGCACCCAAGCAAAGCCCGCCACTTGGCCAGCTCTCAGTGGAATTAACTGCGATGAAAACGGTTTCATCACAGTTAATAAAAACCTGCAAAGTATTTCACACCCCTGGATATTTGCCGGTGGCGACACAGTCCAACAAATAGACCACCCCAGACCTCAGGCCGGTGTATTTGCGGTTCGACAAGGCCCAGTATTATTTGAGAATCTGCGTCGCTTTGCGATCGATAAGCCTTTAAAATCATTTACGCCTCAAAAGAATTTTTTAAAAATAATGTCTTTGGGCGGCAAAAATGCCATAGCAATACGTGGCAGCCATTGTTTGTCTGGAGCACTGATTTGGAAATGGAAAAATCATATCGATAGAAAGTTCATGGCGATGTTCCAACAGCTTCCCACTGCCAATATGGCTGAGGGCTCGGTTAAAACCACTCTAGCTCACCCAGCCATCAGCGGTCTCGACAAGAAACAAGCCCAGCAACAACTCATGCGCTGTGATGGCTGCGGCGCCAAGGTCGGAGCAACGATTCTCTCGAAGGTGATGTCGCAACTTGAAATAAAAGACGACGCCTCAGTCATACTGGGCGTTTATGATTCAGATGATGCCGCGGCTGTTAGCGTGCCCAATGGCAAAGCTTTGGTGCAATCAGTTGATAGCTTTAGTGGAATGATCGACGATGAATACCTACAAGGCAGATTAGCCGCCCTGCACGCCTTAAGTGATATCTTTGCCATGGGCGCCACACCCCACAGCACCCAAGTCTTGGCGGCGATACCCAACGGCGGAGATAATTTTACCGAGCGCAGTTTTAAGGCGTTGATGCAAGGTGCTCTAGCTGAACTAAACCGACACCAATGTCTTTTGATTGGCGGCCATACCAGTGAAGCTGACAAACTCAGCCTAGGCCTGACCATTAATGCATTTTGTGACCCCGAGAAAATAATTAGCAAGTCTAGCCCTCAATCGAATGACCACATAATTTTATGTAAACCTATCGGCACTGGAATATTATTTGCCGCACAACAACAGCTTTTATGCGAAGGCCCCTGGCTTGAAGAAGCCATCGAGAGCATGTTGGTGTCAAATAGCAAAGCCGCACAACTAGCCGAAAAGTTTCAAGCCCACGCAGTGACAGACATTACGGGTTTTGGCTTACTTGGGCATTTGTGCGAGATTTTGAAAACCAGCTCTGATCTACATTTAGAACTTAAGTCTGCTGATATCCCAGCCTTTACCGGCGCCAAAGAACTTGCACAAAATGGCGTGCGCAGCAGCCTCTTTCAACAAAACCAGCTATCGTGCCATCACTTAATCGACACTAACAATGCAGAAACCAATTTACCCTTGGAGCTTCTCCACGACCCTCAAACTTGTGGCGGCTTGGCCATAAGCTGCCCACCTGAGAACTCAGGTGAATTATTGAACGAGCTCAAGAATAACGGTTATGCATCAGCCGCTATTATAGGCGTGGTGAAATCATTGAATGGTGGCGAGAAGCTCAGAAAAATAACGATGGCGTAAAGCTCAGTGCCTATGTTTTACGTCACTATTAACTAAGAAAATTCGTCGGCTTATCACCGATGCATTACCCTCTGCGCGATAACTATCAATTTCCTATGCAGAAAAATTTAATTCTCAAGATGAAAGCATGAGTCACTTCAATCGATTGGGCGAACGCCTCTGGCACAAAGTTTTCCTTCCCGAAAAGACTGATGGTTAATTGTCACAAAGGCATCACCTCGACAGCAGATGATTATTCGGGCTAACAATTTATGCCCAAATAATCACCTGCAGCAACAACCCCTGGCCGCCTAAAACGCTGGACAACAGGTCACTCAACATCAATCTAGACCTTTACCTTGCTTGCGTATCATAATAGGCGTTCGAAAAGCACAGCGCAGAAATCTAATAAAAAAGGTTTACGATGAAAAAACTGAACTTGGCGCCCCTAGCGGCCAGCCTGTTACTTGCCGTTAGCACCTCAAGCTATGCCGGCCTACAAACCTCCGACGAAACCTCAGAAGACAAAACTCCGAAATGGGACGTAAACAAACCCATGGGGGAATTCACCCAAGCTGCCATCGACACGACCGAAGGCACCTGGATGAACATCGATGTCAGCCCAGATGGTTCGACCTTAGTATTTGACCTTCTCGGTGACATCTACAGCCTGCCCATTGCGGGTGGCGAAGCCAAAGCCTTAATGCAAGATATCGCTTGGCAAATGCAGCCCCAGTTCAGCCCAGACGGCAAGCGTATCGCGTTTACCACCGACCAAGGTGGCGGCGATAACATTTGGACCATGAATACCGACGGCAGTGATCAACAAGCCGTTACCAAAGAAACCTTCCGTTTGTTAAACAGCCCAGCGTGGAGCCCAGACGGAGACTACATCGTTGCGCGTAAACACTTCACCGACACTCGCTCTCTGGGCGCCGGCGAAGTTTGGATGTATCACAAAGCTGGCGGCGAAGGTTTAAAGCTGACAAAGCGCCCCAACGACCAGAAAGATCTTGGTGAACCATCATTTTCACCCGATGGTCGCTACGTTTATTTTTCCCACGATGCAACGCCAGGCAAGACCTTCCACTACAGCAAAGATTCCGAAAAAGGCATATACAAAATAAAGCGCTACGATCGTCAGTCGGGCGACATTGAAGTGGTGATATCAGGCCCTGGTGGCGCCATAAGACCGACCCCTTCCCCAGACGGAAAGTATCTTGCGTATATCGGCCGTGAAGATTTTCAAAGTGTTTTGCTTTTGCTCAACCTCGAAACCGGCGAAAAAACCAAACTTTATGACAAACTAGAACGCGACATGCAGGAAACCTGGGCCATCCATGGGGTATACCCAACAATGGCCTGGACGCCCAACAATAAAAATATTGTTTTTTGGGCCAAAGGGAAAATTCATAAGCTAAACATCGGGTCAAAACAGGCCTCCGTAATTCCTTTCCATGTTAAAGCTGACAAACAAATACAAACAGCCGTACGTTTTCAGCAGGATTTGGATCAGGATAATTTTGACGTAAAGATGCTGCGTAATGTGCAGTTATCTCCAGACGGAAAATTTGTTGTATTCGAAGCTCTGGGTCATGTCTATAGTCGAGCGCTACCCGACGGCAAGCCAAAACGTTTAACCAAGCAGACCTCTCATTTTGAACTCAACCCTAGCTTCTCTCGAGATGGCAAGAGTATTGTCTACAGCACATGGGATGATATTGAATTGGGCAGCCTTAGAGTGATCTCTTCCCGTGGCGGCAGATCCAAGCAGATCACCAAAACACCCGGTAAATATATCGAAGCCAGTTTTTCTCCCGATGGTAAAACCATTACCTATCGTAAGATTGAAGGTGGTTATATTACGGATAAAAAATACGGCGTAAAACCAGGCATTTATACAATCCCGAGCAAGGGTGGTGAAGCAAAGTTCATCACTAAAAAAGGCGTCCTCCCTCAATATGGCAAAAGCAATGACAGCATCTATGTTATGCGTCATAGTAAAAAACCATCTCTGGTACGGGTCAATCTCAAAGACCTAAAAGAGCAAACCTTATACGAAGGTAAATACGCCACCGAGTATAAAGTTTCTCCAGACGGAAAATACTTAGCGTTTGCTGAACGTTTTAAAGTGTTTGTTACGCCTTTCATTGAACGAGGCTCGGTGATCAGCATCGGCCCGAAAGCTAAAAACCTACCGATTCGAAAGCTGTCTGTTCGCGCCGGTGAAAGCATCAACTGGAACGCTGACAGCGATGGGCTGCAATGGAGTTTAGGGCCCGACCTATATCAAGCCTCAATTGAAGGCATGTTCGATATAGGCTCCAGCACCGAAGACAAGAACAAAGTCACCAAGGACAATGTAAGCATTACGCCCATTGGATTTAGCCAGGCTAGCGACATACCCAGCGGCAAGTTAGCGTTTGTTGGCGGCCAAGTTATTTCCATGAAAAACGGTAATGAAGTCATTCCCAATGGCGTCGTCATCACCGACGGCAATCACATTATTGCGGTTGGTAAAGCAGCTGACGTGGTGATCCCAAGTGATGCTAAAAAAATCGACATCACCGGCAAAACAATAATGCCGGGTTTAATCGATGCCCATGCCCATGGCCCTCAGGGTAGCGATGAAATAATCCCTCAACAAAATTGGAAGAACTACGCCGGTTTAAGCTTAGGCGTGACTACCATTCACGATCCTTCCAATGACACCACTGAATTTTTCGCGGCCAGTGAGCTGCAGAAAAGTGGTCAAATTGTCGGTCCGCGCTTGTTTTCTACCGGTACAATTCTTTATGGCGCCTCGGGCCCAGGTTATACCTCTCACGTTGACAGCCTAGAAGATGCGAAGTTTCATTTGTTGAGATTAAAGAAAGCCGGTGCTTTTTCAGTGAAGAGTTACAACCAGCCCCGCCGAAATCAGCGACAGCAAATCATACAGGCTGCTCGTGAGCTGGAAATGATGGTCGTACCTGAAGGAGGTTCATTACTCCAGCACAATCTCAGCATGATCGCTGACGGTCACACCACCCTTGAGCACTCTCTGCCCGTTGAAAAAGTGTACCAAGACATAAAACAATTTTGGAGCGCCAGTGAAATGGCCTACACGCCAACCTTAATCGTTGCCTACGGCGGTATTTGGGGCGAGCACTATTGGTATGATAAAACGGATGTGTGGACACACCCTCGCCTAAGTAAATATGTCCCAGCGGACATTTTAGGGCCACGTTCCATGCGCCGTAAAAAAGCACCGGACCATCACTATAATCATATCAGTGTTGCCAAAACAGCGAAGGAACTCAACGACATAGGAATCCTCACCAACATTGGAGCCCACGGACAACGAGAAGGTTTAGGCGCGCACTGGGAGCTTTGGATGTATGTGCAAGGAGGAATGTCGCCGCTTCAAGCTCTGCGGACTGCCACGGTAAACCCGGCTAAATCTCTTGGCCTCGACAAAACAATAGGTTCGCTTGAGAAGGGAAAATTGGCGGACCTTATTGTAATTGATGGCGACCCACTGAAGGATATTCGCGTTAGTGATCGTATCGACTATGTCATGGTGAACGGCCGTTTATTCAATGCCGAGACGATGAATGAAGTTGGTAACCGTGACAATAAAAGAGAAAAGTTTTATTTTGAAAAATAAAGGTCTCGTGACCTTATTATAGAAATAAGCAGCATCGACGATGAATACAAACCGCTAAAGACGAACTACAAAGAAATGGGTTTCGCACCTATTTCTTTGTAGTAACGCTGACAACATTACTGACTAAAACCATTGTGTAGTACTTCAACCTTGTTTCCAAACGGGTCCCGAATATAAGCTGCAAAAACGTCAGCCTTTGGGTATGCCTCTCGAATTCCCGGCGCACCTTCACAATTAGCACCTAAATTGACAGCCATAGTATGAAAGCGCTTTACGCTATCCTGATCGGGTGCAGCAAAGGCGATGTGACAACCGTTGCCCGATGAAGCGACTGCTCCGTCATGGGGCAACATCAACAGAAACTCAACTCTATCGACACCGTAGGCTGCCAGGTGCTCGAATGTCGCTAGACGCTGAGCCCCCACACAAGCCAACACATTGTCATAAAAATCACAGCCGGCGCTAATATTATCAACGCCTAGACTCAAATGATCGATCATAACACTCACTCCTTCCTAGCTATTTACGTCTTATCTATCTAGTAACTACGACAGAGGTTTAGAGTGTAGCCGCTGACTTATGCTCAATTTTACGCCAGTTCTGCTTGGCCTTTTTAATAGTGCCCTGCTCATCATTCAAGAACATTTTGTAGATATCTTCATTCAAAAACACATACAACTTACCACCAACAACGGATGCGTAATTTGGGTTACCATCGAACTTCTTTCCAACCGACACGCCGAAAGTACAAAAGCCACCGTTTTGAGGGACGTATTTTGAGGGGCTTTTTTCAAACACTGATTTGTTTGCAGCAGAAGAGAAATAATAAGCTACGCCATCGTGTACAGAGGTAAATGTCGCGCTACCCTTGCTACGATTTCCGATATCAACAAATGCCACTGGATCAACACCATGTAGCCCCAAAGGCGCGCCGGCAGCCGTTAAGCCAGGTACAACGTTATGCTCATCCGCAGCCTGCACAGCAGGAATTGTCATTACCGCGCTGAACGATAAAATCGATGCGAGTAGAATATTCTTTGATACTTTAATTTTAGATGCTGTAATTTTTGAGTTCGTCATTTTCTTACTCCAAACATTTTTAAAGTTTACTGGCTCTGCCAGCAAGTTGAGTTCAGCCGCTTGGCTTGGGAACCATAATCTTAAAAAGTGTACGTTCAGACAATAAACCAGTAGAAATGCGAGATTAACTGCACTGAGATCGAGACGATATGTAAAGCCTCTATCTAAAAGCAATGTATTTCAAGCCTGAAATATAGGATTTAACCGAGCGCCAAGCTGTTAAAAAAAGCGAGCTGGCGCTGAGCAGGCAGGGATCTAGGTAGGGATCTAGATAGAGGAAAAATAAAGAGCGGAGTTAGCCCACACTATCCGGCCCGACGAAACTCTGAGGGGGATGTACCAAACTTTCCAGCGAAGGCTCGACTGAAGGCCGCGGGAGATTGATAACCAATTTCTAGTGCTATTTCTTGAACAGAAACACCAGGGTTTTCCAATAAGCTTAAAGATTTTTGTAGGCGCCAGTCACTTAAATAGGACATCGGGCCAACACCCATCAACTCATTAAAGCGCTTTGCAAAACGGCTTCTCGACATTGCGACCCGTAACGCCAAGCTCTCAACGGTCCAATTTTCATGGGCCTTGCTGTGCATTAGCTGTAATGCCCGAGCTATTTTTGGATCACGAAAGGCATCCAAAACACGCTGCAAGGCCAAATCTTCGCTGACCTCCGAGCGTAATATTTCCAAAAACACCACTTCAGATAATCGAGTAATTGAGGCTTCGGCGCCCAGCGCATCGGTAAATACTCGCTGGCTAATTAGCCTGAGCATATCATCTAGCAAAGGGTTTTTAGCTCGGAGGGCTTGGCTTATATGTATAAAGTCAGGTAGCGCCCGCAGCAATGGATGATCCCCAGCCTGGCGAAAGTTCAGGTGCCCACACAGCATTTGGGTGCTCGCACTTTCATCGCCTTCACCAATACATAAAACTCCATCACCCTGATAATTGGCGTTTTGCAATACGGTTTCAAGGGGCGGGGCATGTTCTATATCCGTATGAGCCAAACTGTGCTCTGCACCTTGAGGGATTAGAATAAGATCACCAGCACCCAGCTCAATGGATCGGTTGCCGACCCGGACAAAACAACGCCCCTGTAATACCAAATGAAAACGGGCGGCTTTTTGATAGGGCGGTACAGTGACCCCCCAAGGAGGCGAAAAATCGGTTCGGAAATACAAGCTACCCTGTAAATTTAGGGTATTAAACACATCACCGAGAATATCCATACCGACCAAAGCCCGCCATCAAATTAAGATGGCGTATATATAACACAGTAAAGTTTTTCCAATCCTCACAAATCAATCCCTCGGGGTAAACTTAAACCGCTAGAGTATTTAAACCTGAGGATCTAAACCTGAGCATCTAAACCAGAGCATCTAAACCAGAGGATCTAATTCAAAAGCTTCAGCTAACAATTGATAAGAACGCTTACGGTCTTCAAAGTCGTAACATATCGTTACCGTCATGACCTCATCAGCACCATATTGAGTTGCGAGCTGTGAAAGTTTTTCTTTAACTTGGTCTGGATCACCGACTGCGGATGTTGCAGAGCGCTGTTGTATAAACGCTTCTTCTTGGGGGCTAAACGTAAAAGCTGCCGCCTCATCTGGGTCGCAGATCTCGGTATCCCCTCGCCCACTGACAAAACGTATATAAGAAACCGCACGGCTTCGCGCCAGACGTTGCGCTTGGGCTTCGGTATCTGCACAAACAACATTAACAGTGATGCTAGTTTGGGGGGCTTTCAAAGCACGATCAAATTGTTTCGCACCTTGGAAACTATGCCGGTAATAGGGCAGTATGCGCCCGTCCATTTCAGGATTAATAAACAAGGCAAAATTGTACGCCAACCCTAAAGCCCCGGCCAACGCTGCGCTATCAGGGCTCGAACCCAACATCCACAAATCGGCTGGCTGTGATGCCTTCGGTTTTACGGTCGGGGTGAACGTTTCATCATAAAGCATACGCTGTAGGTCGGCGCTCTGCTCGGGGAATCGACTAAAATCCGGCGTGCCATTTGTTGATAATAAACGCGCCGAAATCATATCGGTGCCGGGCGCCCGGCCAATGCCCAAATCTATCCGGCCAGGGTTAAGCACCGATAAAGCCGAGGCAAGCTCTGCCACTTTAAACGCGCTGTAATGGGGCAGCATAATTCCGCCGCTACCAATGCGAATGTTATTGGTTACGGCGCCAATTGCCCCCAATAAAACCTCTGGCGCACTACCTGCCAAAGCATCGGTACTATGATGTTCCGACACCCAAAATCGTGAATAGCCAAGCGCTTCAGTAAGCTGCGCCAATGCCAACGTTTCGGAAAACGCCTGCTCGTAAGTTCCGCCTTTTCTGACGGGAGATTGATCCAAGACACTGAGTTTCATGCAGAGATACCGATTATAAAGCCACACCCACTCAATCGTTATTTTTTATCAGGATGAGCTAGGGAATGAATAAAAAGAGAAACGATATTAGAGTACGCCATAAGCCACTCGTAACGTGTTGTCGTAATTTTCCTGCTGGGACCTTGCAGTGATTACGTCGACTCCGACACCAACGGGGATTTAGAAAAGACGTTGGTGGCGAAGCGTTCAACGATACATGAACTAAGGAACCTCTGAT
>Ga0105358_10000387_pt1 | contig 21653 bp, 19 predicted proteins | sample GOMGulsemesocosm_5_FD_83509 | JGI IMG/M metagenome (GOLD analysis project Ga0105358, IMG submission 83509) | Methane-oxidizing microbial communities from mesocosms in the Gulf of Mexico - GOM15C Gulf of Mexico | ecosystem: Environmental > Aquatic > Marine > Cold seeps | place: Gulf of Mexico... | reverse complement strand
TGGTAGCTTACGTGCCAAGTTGCACGCGCATAACGCGGTAGTAAATGAACATTATGATGAGCAAGGACGGTGCTGTGTTGAGTTACGCTTGCCTAAGGCGGATTTGATGCAAATACTCGCAACTGTCGACCTTAGTTTTGAGGTATTTATGGATTTTAAAGTAGAGGTTTGATGTAAGCTTCTGTTTTTGATATTTACGAGGCTTATTAAATAGCCTTTTGATGTAGTAAAAAACGTAATCGATTAAAAGGTTTGTATAAAGTTCAGTAAGGGGTGTTGTAATTCATCCCCACTGCCTTATATTCTGCCTTTAATAATGATCTGGTGGCATAGCTACCAATAAATAGACTGGAGAGAACTTATGGCCTGGAATGAACCGGGTGGTAAAGATAAAGACCCTTGGGGTGGTGGTAATCGTGGTGGTAATAACGATGGTCCGCCAGAGTTGGACGAGGTGTTTAAAAAATTCCAAGAGAAAATAGATTCTATTTTCGGTGGTAGCTCTGGCGGTAATAAAGCAGGCTCATCATCGGGCTTTCCTTTTGTTATCGTTTTTGTCGTTCTTGGCCTCATGTATTTGTGGCAGAGCGTTTATACCATTAACCAGCAGGAACGTGGTGTGGTGTTGCGCATGGGAGAGTACAGTCGCACATTGGATCCGGGCTTGAAGTTTGCTCCCGCCTTTTTCGATCATGTGATTGTTGTTAATGTCACCAAGCAGAGGATTCACAGTACCGAAGCGATAATGCTGACCAAAGATGAGAATATCGTCAAGGTCGACCTTTCAGTGCAATACAATATTGCAGATCCTGTTAATTATGCGCTCCGTGTTCGAAATCCAGATGGCAGCTTAATCCACTCTACAGATTCCGCTTTGAGACATGTTGTGGGCTCGGCAGTGATGGATGATGTATTGACCGTCGGACGAGAAAAGATCGCTCAAGACGTGCAAATTCGTTTGCAGGAGTACTTGGATAGCTATCAAACCGGTATTTTGGTTAGCAAGGTAAACATGGAAGGTGTTGAGCCTCCACGTGAAGTGCAAAATGCGTTTGATGATGTGATCAAGGCTCGAGAGGATCAGCAGCGTGAAGTGAATGAGGCGCAAACTTATTCCAATGGTATTGTTCCTGAGGCGCGTGGTATTGCTCAGCGTATAGTTGAAGAAGCCAATGGATATAAAGCTCAGGTTGTTAGCCGTTCAAAGGGTGAGGCCGAACGCTTCTCCGACTTACTGGTTGAGTACAAAAAGGCCCCAGTAGTAACCCGCGAACGTATGTATTTGGATGCGGTCGAGCAGGTGATGTCCAATAGCTCCAAAGTGATGATCGATGTTGAAGGTGGGAACAATATGTTGTACTTGCCATTGGATAAGATCGCTAAGTCCGGCGGAGGTCTTTCGGGCGGGCAAGCTATAACCCCTGATATGGTTCAGCAAATTAAATCTCGTGTTATAGAAGAATTACGTCGTGAAGCTGCAGCAAGTCGTCGACAGGAGGTTCGCTAATGAACGTTAAAACAATGGTGGGTTTGATTGTTACGGCCCTTGTCTTGTTACTGGCCTCAAGCAGTTTGTTCATTGTCAATGAAACTGAACGTGCAATTATGTTGCGGTTTGGTGCTATCGAAAGGGCCGACATAAAGCCTGGGCTTGCATGGAAAGTCCCGTTCATGAACACCGTGCGTATCTTTGATGGGCGGATACTAACCTTGGATTCGCCGCCAGAGCGTATTTTCACTATCGAGCAAAAAGCTGTGATGGTGGATTCGTTCGCGAAATGGCGAATCAAAGATGTAGGCGTTTATTATCAGGCAACCAATGGTGAAGAGCGTACTGCTACTCGATTATTGTCCCAGCGAGTAAATGAAGGTTTACGTAACCAGTTTGGTGGCCGCTCTTTACAGGAGGTTATCAGTGGTGAGCGCGACGAGTTAATGATCGATCTGACTCGCAACCTCAACGCTATCGCCCAAAAGGAAATTGGCGTTGAAATAATCGATGTTCGAGTGAAGAAAATTGATCTGCCAGAAGATGTCAGTGGTTCAGTATATGACCGTATGACTTCTGAGCGAAACAAAGAGGCCCGCGATTATCGCGCCAAAGGACGAGAGCAGGCCGAGGTTATTCGCGCCGATGCTGATCGTCAAAAAGCGGTATTGGAAGCTGAAGCCTATCGCGAGTCTGAATTGATTCGCGGTTCTGGTGATGCCGAAGCAGCGGCTATTTATGCGAAGGCTTATAGTGGCGATGCGGAATTCTATTCTTTTGTTCGAAGCTTGAATGCCTACAAAAAGTCATTCAATGGTAAGGACGATATGCTAGTGGTAGATCCCAAAAGCGACTTTTTCCGTTACTTGAATAACTCTAAGGGAAAATAAGCGTGAAATTTTACGTTTAAACTTCCTCAATAGCTCAAGAGATAGTGTTCCTTAAGCTATAAAGTGGTAAAATCAGAAAAACCGGGGCCGCGCTCCGGTTTTTTTGTGTATGGGCCTTAGCTAATTGACAACTGTACTCACAAAGTGAGCTTATTCACGCTCGGTAGTTGGAGTGTCTTTGTTTGAGGTGGCTCGTAGTGGAGGGGTGAATATATTGGTGAAAGCCACATTCATGCCTAAGCAACACATTCGAATTCTAAGTTTCGACGGTGTGTTTTGTCGAAACCTAATGTATCTGGTTAATTAATGCGTGAAGGAATTAGACCATGAGTGATGGCTTGGCCAATGCTGACCGTTGGTTGCTGCCCGATGGTGTTGAAGAAATGTTGCCCGCTCAGGCGGCAACCATTGAAAGCTTGCGACGTAAGCTGATCGATACCTACCGCAGTTGGGGTTACGATCAAGTGATCCCCCCTCTTATTGAATACACCGATTCATTGCTAATTGGTTTAGGGCAAGATTTAGATCTGCTGACCTTTAAAATGACGGATCAGCTTAGCGGTCGTACCCTCGGGGTACGCGCTGACATTACCCCCCAAACTGCACGGATGGATGCCCATAGCTTCCAGCGCCAAGGGCCGAGTCGATTGTGCTATGCCGGCCATGTATTACATACCAAGCCCAAGGGCCCCTTGGCAACTCGCTCCCCTATTCAAGCTGGAGTTGAGCTGTTTGGTGAGTCTGGTTTAGATGCTGATATTGAAGTCGTTTCCCTAATGCTGGAAACCTTGCAAGCGGCAGGCATGCCTAGCGCTAGTATTGACCTGGGACATGTCGCTATTTATCGTTCTGTTGCTAAGGTAGCGGGACTGGATCAGGCACAACAACAAACCTTTTATGATTTGCTGCAGCACAAGGCTGTTTCCGATATTGAAAATTGGCTGACTGGTTTAAATGTCGACAGCTCAATCGCTGAGTTAATTCGACAGTTACCCAAGCTGGCGGGCGATAAAAGTATTCTGGCTAAAGCAAGACTGTTGTTCGCAGAGGTCTGCGATGAAGCTTTGGTTGCGTTGGATGAGCTTGAAACCATTAGTGATATGGTCGAGCTACGCTACCCTGGTACTCAGATGTATTTCGATTTGGGCGAGGTCCGCGGCTATAACTATCATACCGGCATCGTCTTTGCTGCGTTTGCCGAAGGTATGGGCCAGGCAATCGCCAATGGCGGTCGTTACGACCATATCGGTGAAGTCTTCGGGCGAGCGCGCCCCGCGACTGGTTTTGCTATTGATGTCACTAAATTGGAGCAGTTATTGAGTCAGCAGCCCAGATCTGTTGATTTATATGGCATTTATGCGCCCGCGAGTAGCGATAACAAGCAATGGCAAGCGGTGCAAAAATTACGAGCCCAAGGTGAGCGTGTTGTTTGTGGTTTGGCGCAACAGCCTGCTATACAAGCTGAGTTAGCTTGTGACCGTCAGTTAGTTTTGACGGGCGACGACTATATCGTCACTTCTTGGTAAGCACACAGAATTTTAGTTTAAGAGCGTTAAAGACATGGGCAAGAATGTAGTTATTTTGGGCACCCAATGGGGTGACGAAGGCAAGGGCAAGATCGTAGACTTGCTAACGGATCAGGTTTCACTAGTAGCTCGCTTTCAAGGTGGCCACAATGCGGGTCACACCTTGGTCATCGAGGGTGAAAAAACTGTTTTACACCTAATACCATCGGGTATTTTACGAGAGGGTGTCACCTGTCTTATTGGTAATGGTGTGGTTTTAGCGCCTGATGCCCTGTTTAAGGAAATGACTGAGTTAGAAGCGAGAGGCGTACCAGTTAGGGAACGTTTGCGTATATCTCCATCATGCCCATTAATACTGCCTTACCATGTGGCTCTAGACCAAGCTCGTGAAGTTGCTCGCGGCAGCAAAAAAATCGGTACGACAGGGCGCGGTATTGGTCCAGCCTATGAAGATAAAGTAGCGCGTCGAGGTTTGCGTGTAGGTGACTTGATGAACCCTGAGCGCTTTAAGGTGAAGTTGGCTGAAGTGCTTGAATACCATAATTTTACTTTGGAGCATTATTACAAAGCAGAGCCATTAGACTTTGATAAAGTCTTAGCTGACGCCTTGCTTTGGGGTGAGGAAATGCGCCCAATGGTTGCTGATGTAACTGATATGCTCCACAGCGCTCGCGAGAATGGCGATAATATTTTGTTTGAAGGCGCCCAAGGCTCCTTACTTGATATTGACCATGGTACCTACCCATTTGTAACCTCTTCAAATACCACTGCAGGTGGTGCTGCAACCGGTTCCGGTTTTGGCCCTTTGTATTTGGATTATGTTTTGGGTATTACCAAGGCATACACAACTCGGGTAGGCTCAGGGCCTTTCCCAACCGAGCTCTCATGTGAAGTCGGCAAGCACTTAGGTGTTGTTGGTCACGAGTTTGGCGCAACAACTGGACGTGAACGTCGCACCGGATGGTTTGATGCGGTGGCGGTAAAACATGCGATTCGAATTAACTCTATCAGCGGTTTGTGTCTGACCAAGCTAGATGTTTTAGATGGTCTTGAGACCGTAAGTATCTGTGTAGCTTATAAAAATAAGGCAGGTGAATCTATCTCGGTCCCTTTCGATGCCGAGGGCTGGGAAGAAGTTCAGCCGGTCTACGAAGAGATGCCCGGTTGGAACGATAAGACCGTTGGGGCTCAGTCTATTGATGTCTTGCCTCAGGCTGCTCGAAATTATATCTCTCGCTTAGAGGAGCTAGTTGGTGCGCCGGTAGATATCGTTTCTACAGGCCCTGATCGCGTAGAGACTATTATTTTACGACAGCCTTTTGAGTGATCGCATGATGCTTGGCGCCTTTAAAGAATAAGGCGTTAGCTCTGAATAAATAAGCCTGGCTGCTCTGTAGTCGGGCTTTTTTGTGCCTGAAATATTATTCGAGCGTTGATCTGGAGGAATTTTAGGCGAAAAAAAACCGCAAAGCCTAGGGCAGTGCGGTTATAAAATCTCTAAAATATAGAGAAGAAGCGATGATGAAACTGACTGCTAATTAAGCCAGAGGCTTACTTAGTTAAATCCTGTACGGCGATGAAAGCCAACAGGGCTAGATAAATTCCGAATGCTGCTTGTAACATATCTTAAACTCCTGTGGTGGGTTGCAGCGATGGATTTCGCTGTACCTCTTTAAGATGCAAGTATATTAACGACTCACCTGTTATGTTTCCAATGGTTTGAATTCCTGTTTATAATGAATCTAATTCATAACACAAAATTTAGGTATTCTTAATGGATACGCGCCAATTAGCTCGTATAGATCTCAACCTGCTAGTCGCCCTGCAGATACTTATCGAAGAGCGAAATGTCTCTCGGGCTGCTGATCGTTTGTATATAACGCAGTCGGCTATGAGCAAGGCCTTAGGTCGGTTGCGGGAGCTGTTTGATGACGCCCTATTCACTCGCAGCTCCCATGGCATGGTGCCAACACCTAAGGCCCTAGAGCTCCAAACTGAGCTTCAGGCAGTTCTCTCTCGAGTCCAAAGCCTAACCTCGGTTCAAGCTTTTGACCCAAGCTCGTATACCGGTGAGATCTCTATTGCCGTATCTGAGTATGTTGGAGTCGTGCTATTGCCAGCCCTAATGGAATTGCTGCAGAAAGAGGCACCTCTGCTCAGGGTTACCACTTTAAGTCGTGTCGAGCGTCAGCTTGACGAGTTGACTGAGGGTAGCTTGGATTTTGCGATTCATGTTCGTCGAAGTAATTATCGACCAGAGTTTCAGTTGCAGTCTTTAGGTGTCACAAAACCAGTGCTGTTGGTGCGCAAGGGACATCCATTACGACGCCAAGGGAAGTTAAGTTGGGATATGATGCGGAAGTACCCTAGGGTCTCCCTGTACATGCCAAACGTTGAAGAAGTTGAGCTCATAGGGCAAATTGGCGAAGCATTTTCGACATTAGAAAGTGAAGTTCGTGAAGTTTTTGAAACCTCTCACTTGTATACCGCGATGGAGGTTGTGAAGCGAACTGATTGTTTGATGATGGGGCCGCCGTTTTTATCCGATTTCAGTCAATTTGGCGGGGGCTTAACGAGTCTGCCATTACCGGTTGAGCAGGAAGTTGTGATCAATTATGTTTTGGTTAGCCACAAGCGCACCGAAAACTCGGCACTACACAGCTGGCTCCGCGAGAAAATTGTAAGCCTATCGAGCTTATTTGATGTCTCTTATGAAGAAGACGAAAACCCGTATAGCGCGTTCGGCGGACAGGGGCGTCGTGGCAGGCCGGGAACCTAAGGGCTTATGATGAATTTGATTGATGGGATACGCCCTGAGCACGCTTCTGTGCTTTGTGAGCTGAAGGGTAACCATGGTGTTATTCATGTCAAAGATGACGGCTGTATACGCTGGCTGGAGGTTGAGGGCTGTATTCAAAGCGCCTGGCATAAATCTGACGGAGCAAAACCGTGTTTACCGCACACTAAATTGATGAACCTTGCCGCTGTATTTAAACCACAGCCTCATTCGGTATTAATGGCGGGTTTGGGCGGTGGAGATTTATTGCGTCAGTTCTTTAGTTTAAATATGGGCTCATCTATAACAGTGGTCGAAGATTGCGATCATATTGTTGAAGTTTTTAAGCAGTATTTTTGTTCAGAAGACCTAGAGCCGTTTGAATTATTGGTAGAAGATATCAATGATTTTATGACGAATTGCCAGAATAAATTTGATTTAATAGTATTGGACATTTTTGTGGGCGCCAATCAGCCTGATTGGATGCTGGATCGTGCATTCTACTTATCGTGTCGCCGTCATTTAAGTGATGATGCCGCTTTGATGATAAATGTTTCGGTGCAGTCCCAAGCTAGCTTCCTAGCTTATGTCTTGATGCTGAGGGAGATTTTTTCTAAAAGGGTGTTGTTTGTACCAGTCCCGGAATGTGAAAACGTAATCATTTTTGCGTTTCCCGGTGATGTGCAATTTGAGTCGGACGAGGAGTTTTTTCAAGCGGTTAAGCGTTTCAATGTTGAAAATACTCATTCTATAGATTTGAAAGAAAAAGAAATACTGTCACTGAATGTGCCGGGAAAAGATGGCTTGGCGGTGTGGGAAATTTGATCGTTATTATCAATACTCACCCGACTTAAAAATCATAAAAACAAGAACTTAATTATGTTTCATTCCATTATCGAAGAACCTATAAGCCTCTCTAGCGGAAACGCTCATTATCATCAAGTTCAGCAGCAAAAAACATCAGAACTAGAGTCGATCCATTTCTATCACGCCACGGCGTACCCCTTTGGTAGTTATGCCGATTTAGTGTTGAGATTAGCCCAAGAGCAGCCTAGAGAGATTTTCGGTCTGGCTCATCGGGGATGTTGGGATGAACATTCCGCACCCACAAAAGACACTGAATGGGAAGACTATGCCGATGATCTTATTGAGTTTTTAGAAAAGAAAAATTGCGGTCCAGTGGTTGGTATGGGACATTCGATTGGAGCCGTCACTACGATGTTTGCAGCAATCAAACGCCCAGACTTATTTTCCAAACTTGTGTTGATTGACCCTGTTTTTGTTGCACCGCCAATATGGTGTATATCAAAGTTAATGCGGACTATGAATCGCCCTAATCCTATGGCGACTATTGCTAAGCGCAGGCCAAATAAATGGTCGAGCCGAGAGCAGGCGGTAGATTTTCATCGAGGTAAGCGTGCATTCTCTCGGTTTACGGATTTAACCATGGAGGCTTACGGTCACTTTGGAATTAAAGCTGGCGATAAAGATTTTGGTTTACGTTTCAGTCGTGACTGGGAATCCCACATATATACCACTGTACCTTATGTTTGGCGTCACCTACCCAAGGTGGGCGTTCCAGTGCTTGGTTTACGAGGCGCGCAAAGCGATGTTATCAATGATAAAACTTGGCAGCGTTGGGGGCGTATGCGCCCGCAAGACAAATTGGTGGGGCTCGATAAATGTGGGCACCTTTTGCCCCATGAGCAACCTGCAGAGTGTGCGGCTATTATTCGAGAGTTTTTGGCTAACTAATGTTGTTTGATGATGGTTTACCACCTCTGGAGTTAAAGCGTAGTGCTCGACGTAGTCTTGCTATAACTATTGAAAAAGCAAAGATTATTGTGCGTGCGCCTGAACGTTTAGGGCAAAAACATATTCAGAAGTTTGTTGATAGTAAGCGAGCATGGATACTTGAAAAGTACCAAGAGCAGCTTCAGTTTTTAGCTGAGATCCCTGTTCGGAATTATGTTGATGGTGAGGTTCTGCCTTTTTTGGGTGGCTATTTGACCTTGAGATACGCTGCTGGCAATTCCGCTGTACGAAGGGTGGGTGATACTCTACTTGTAGGCGTTCGGTTGAAACAACCTCAATTGAAAATCCAGCATTGGTACAAGCAGCAAGCGGCAAGCTTGTTAAAGGAGAGGGCAGTTTTTTTTGCTGAAAGCTTGGGTGTAAGCTACAGCGAGTTGAAACTTAGGAAAACCAAAAGTCGGTGGGGGCATTGCACTAGCAAGGGCGTTATCCAGTTCAATTGGTTGATCGTATTGGCACCTGAAAAGGTGGTAGATTATTTGGTTATTCACGAGCTCTGTCACCGAATTGAATTTAACCACAGCTCAGCGTTTTGGTCTTTGGTGGCGCGCCAACAACGTGACTATAAAGTGCATCAGCAGTGGTTAAAAGATTTTGGGCACACTTTAGTTTTATGAGTTGATGTTGCTTTTACTGGTTCGTCGCATGATAAGCGTGCTGTTGATAGAGGGTTTTCAGCAGACAATAAAAAGCCGCCTAATTAGGCGGCTTTTTATTGTCTGGCAAACAAGGTTGCCGTTTTACAGGCTTCCAACTTCGTCGCGAGCGATGGATACTGTCTTGCTTACCCATTTTTCGATACCGGTGATATCGTCGGGTGACAAGGTACCAGCAACTTCTTTCAAACGTAGGTTGTTGAGGATGTAACCGTAGCGAGAGTTGTCGTAATTACGTTGGGCATTGTACAAACGCTGCTGTGCTTGTAGTACGTCAACAATGTTACGGGTACCAACTTCATAACCGGCTTGAGTCGCTTCCTGAGCACTGTTGTTAGATTTTAGCGCTTGCTTTTGGGCCTTAACTTGAGCGACACCAGTAACGACTTGTAGGTGAGCTGAGCGAGCTTGCTGGATGGTGTCTCGCTGGGCTTTGTTGAGTAATTCCTGGGCCTGCATATACTGCTGGTACGCTTGGCGGCGACGAGATGAGGTGCCGCCTCCGCTATAGATTGGAATGTCTAGGGATACCGAAAATGTGGTGCCATCTACACTGCGGCTATCAGATGCAACAGTTGTACCTTGAGAGGTAATATCAGTGTTGGTATCATCATAGTCTGAATACCGAATGCTGCCGCTGATAGTTGGGTAGTGCCCAGCTTTTGCTGATTTTGCACCTTGATGGGCAGATTCGGCATTGGCCTTTGCAAGTTTCAAAGAGTAGTTATTCTTAAGGGCAAAGCTTACCCAGTCCGCTCTCTTAACGGGTGTAGGGTTTGCAATAGGAAAGTCATCAGCCAGCGGAGATATGCTGTCAGTTTGCTTGCCGGTCAATACTTCAATCGCTTCAAACTGAATGCCAACGTTACCCTGCGCTTCTAGTGTGGTTGCCGTGGCGGAATCGTAAGCGGCCTGGGCTTCGTGAACGTCGGTAATTGCAGCAAGACCGACTTCAAAACGCTGTTTGGTTTGTTCGAGCTGGTGAGATAAAGCTTTTTGTTCGGCTTTGGATGTATTCAAAGAATCGATGGCTTGCAGTGCATTTAAGTAGGCTTCCACCACTCTAACAATAAGAGATTGTTGAGCGGCTGCAAATTGCGCCTCAGCTTGTTTGGTTTGCGCCTTGCCCTGCTGGTAGCCGTACCAGGCTGCCATATTGAATAGAGGCTGGGTAAGCGTTGCCGAGTACGACTCGTTCTCTCGCTCAATCCCAGTTGTTAACGCTGGACCGCCGGTGAATAGTGCGCCAACAGAGTCAGTTTTAGTTTTAGAGTAACTCGCTTGTGCCGTTACATTGGGCAGCAAGCTCGCACGACCGATATTCACGGCCTCTTTACCTGCCAGGAACGCAGCTTCGTCAGCTTTGATTTGGTGATCGTTGTCCAGTGCTTGACGATAAACATCTTGCAGTGTGTCGGCGTAGCTAGCGCTAGCGGCTACCAAACCGGCGATGCCGGCAATTAGAGATTGTTTTAACATGCGATCTTAATTCCTAATGGTGAAACTGCGTGTGGCAACCACAGAGTCTGTGTTCTATGTATTTGAAAGCCAGAATTAAATGGCTGGTTTTCAGAATTAGCATAAGCTTGTCTGTTAGACGGTAATACTGCAAAAAGAGCAGAATCTTTTTATCTTAGCCAGAGAGTGTAGCTATTTAGAGCCGATTGGTCGACTAAAGCGCCCAGATAGCGTGGCGAGCAGGTGTTAATAATTGTTAACGGCTTAGCTTTGTTGCTGGCGCCATTGTTGAGGGCTGAGCCCTTGCCAGCGCTTAAAGCTACGGGTGAATGCGCTTAGTTCGGAATAACCGAGCACTGCAGCGACGTCGGTAAGTCGATAATGTTGGTGGGCTAAGTAATCGAGGCTAAGGTTGTTACGAACTTCGTCTATTAACTCTTGAAAGCTAGTTTTTTCTTCCAGTAAGCGTCGCTGCAGTGTCCGCTTGCTGTAACCAATAGCGAGCGCAACCGACTCTAAACTACAATTCCCTACGGGCAACATAAGTTGAATGACGTGACGTACCTGCTGTAGCAGACTGTCTTTGTGCCGTTGCTCTAAGTACTTTCTGAGTTGTTTTGGAAGAGTGCGGGCAGTATCGGCGATAGGCTGTTTCAATTGCTGGGGTTGAAATGCTAAGCCGATGAAATCATGGTTGAATGCAACCGGACATTTAAAGTAGCGTCCATACATGCTGCTGTTTTCGCGGCCGTCATGTTGCAAGTAGGCGGCGCGTAGAACCAGTGGCTCGGCGCAAAGCAATTGGATTAGGTTGTAAGAAATTGCCAGGGCGTGGTCTTGTAAGCTTTTACTTTTGGCTACAGATTCATAGTCACACCTCAAAATGTACTGCACCAAATTATCGCTGCTGATTATCTCGAGCTTCATCATTTGAACAGTGAAGGGTAGGTGGGCTGCAAGGAGGTTTAAGGCATCACCGATGGTTTCACTGTAGGCGGCCATCATCCCGATAGGGCCGTAGACTCCAATGGTTTGGCGATTAGCCAGTTCTAGGGCGAAGTCAGGTCGTTTTAGCCTTTCTCTTGCTAGGTCTAAAATTTTTACGTGACGGTCGAATGGTTGCAATTTTGCTTCAAAGCTTGTGTGTTTACTCGACGGGGCGGGAGGTTCTAGTCCTGCTTCCTTGTATAGCGGAAGCGGATCACCGCCAAGATCGATTACCGTCTCGTCGAAACCTTCGAGGTACTGGCTGCTTATGAGCGGGTATGACATCGTCATGTTGGAGTGTTTTATTTATTATATTGAGGGCAGAATTTGGGCGCTTTGGCGCTGAATGTCAAGCCCGGGCTCGTACAAAAGTGAAGTTGAAGCGGTATGATGAGGTTGCTTTGTATGACATGGCATACTTTATTAATTAATTTGCGGAAAAAATAATGAATGTAATCGCTCTGTACATGTTGTTTAACCTCTTGCTGCTAATCCTGACTAAATTGCCATTGGCCTTCGCACAGATTAAGGCCCGGGGTTATGACAATGACAGCCCGCGCGAGCAGCAGGCAGCGTTAGAAGGTTGGGGTAAGCGAGCATTGGCAGCTCATCAAAATGCTATAGAGACCATTCCGGTATTTGGTTTGGCTTTGCTGACCGCTGCCTTTTTACAGGTTCCCGAAGAAAGTATTCACCTGTGTGGTGCCGGTTTTGTGATCTCAAGAGTTTTGTTTCAATTCTCTTATTTGAAAGACTTATCGACCTTGCGATCGCTGTGTTGGGTTGCCGGCTATGGCTTCTGTTTGGCTTTGGTCGTTATGGCGCTTTGATGGGAAGCAAACCTATCGTAGGGATAATGTGCCTTACGATAGGCTTTTTGGTTATCTAGTTAACTTTTGCATTATTGCTAGCTTGCAAAAGGTTTTCAGGCAGCATGCTCTGAATGATTTCTTTCATCCATATATGTGGCGTGCTGTTAAAGCTGCGCCTGTGCTGTATGAGAGATAACTCCAACCTTGGAAATCCAACTTCAGCGGGCATTGGAACGTAATGGAAATCATCGTAGTTGAATTCAGCGCTGCTCAATGGGGCTACCAGTAAACAATCGCTGTTAGATACGACTTCAAGCGCCGATACCAATTGTGAGGTTTCTAGGATTACATTTCGCTGCTTGCCGACCTTGGCCAATAACTCATCGACTACGCCTGAATCTGAAGACGTGATCTGCGCTACGTATAGTCGAACGTGGGGGTAATCAAGGTAGTCTTTTAAATCTATAGTGGTTTTATGGGACAGCGGGTGGTCTTTGCGCATCGCGCAGGCAATATCGATGTGCCCAAGGTGTGTTGCGGCGAAATCGTCAGGCAGTGGGCGGTTTATGTGGATAACGAAATCAAGCTGCCCGCTCGCCAGCTGCTCAAGAAAATCGAGCTCTATGTCCGAAGTATGAATCGCGACATTGGGCGCTTCAGATTGCATGTGCAAGGTTAGTTGCGGGGTCAGTTGATTTAAGAATGGCCCGGTACTGGCGATTCGAAACTGACCTTTGTGCTTAGCCGAGCTAAATTCACTCGGGTGAACCAAGGCGTTTATTTGATCCAGTAGCTGGGGCAGTTGGCCTTCGAGTTCTTTTGCCCGAGGCGTCGGGATTAAGCCGTGTGACGATCGCGTGAATAGCGGGTCGTTAAACTCTACTCTCAGTTTCTGTAAAGTTTTACTCATGGCGGGCTGGGATACGTGTAGCCGTTTCGCTGCGTGGGTAACATTCCGCTCTTCCAGTAAAATACGTAGCGCTGTGAGGAGGTTAAGGTCTGGACGCATAAAAGGGGTTCCCTGCAGTTAGAAATACCTGTGAGTTATAGTTTCGTGGTAAAATAAATCATTGTGATTATACCACCGATAGTATTACATTAATAATGGGCTGAATGTGGGCTGTACAGCACCCATAAAATGCTTAAATTGAGAGTTCTTAGTAAAAAATAGATGAAACAGACAGAATAATGTGAGTGGTTTAAGTATTTCTTGTGTTAGTTCGGGCCAAAAAATAGAGAGATGGTGATATGAAATTGTTTAATCGATTAGCCAAAGGCGTTGTTGCTTGCGCCATGGTGGTATTTGCGGGGGGAGCCTTTGCTAAAGACAAACCCAATATTTTAGTTCTTTGGGGTGATGATATTGGTGTAACCAATATCAGTGCCTACAGCCACGGAATTATGGGGTATAAAACCCCGAATATTGATCGCTTGGCCCGTGAAGGCATCATGTTCACAGATTATTACGGTGAGCAAAGCTGTACGGCAGGTCGATCGGCGTTCATTACTGGTCAGAGCCCAATGCGTACTGGCTTGTCCAAAGTTGGAAAGCCAGGTGCCGATAAAGGTTTGAGAAAAGAAGATCCAACCTTGGCTGAATTATTAAAGCCTTACGGCTACATGACTGCTCAGTTTGGTAAAAACCATCTTGGCGACCGTGATGAGTTCTTACCAACAAACCATGGCTTCGATGAGTTTTTTGGCAACCTGTACCACCTTAATGCTGAAGAAGAGCCAGAGGATCCCGATTACCCTAAAGAGCCTTGGTTTCGTAAAAACTTTGGTCCTAGAGGCGTCATACATTCTTATGCTGATGGCCGAATAGAGGATACTGGCCCATTAACGCGCAAGCGTATGGAGACCGTTGATCAAGAGTTTACTGACGCAGCGCTTGGCTTTGTCGAAAAAGCCCATAAAGCTAAAAAACCTTTTTTCGTGTGGATGAACACCACCGGAATGCACTTTCGGACTCACCCAGCGGCAAGCACCAAAGGCAAATCTGGCGGGCAGGGGCCTTACAATGATGTGATGGTTGCTCACGATGAAAAAGTCGGCTCTATGTTGGACCAGTTAGATCGCCTGGGCATAGCTGATAACACGATTGTGTTGTACACCACTGATAACGGCGTTCATTACAATACATGGCCAGATGCGGGTATTACTCCGTTTCGCTCTGAAAAGAATACTAACTGGGAAGGTGCTTATCGAGTTCCGTCGTTTGTTCGCTGGCCTGGAAAAATTAAACCCGGTGTTTCAAATGAAATAGCGTCGCATATGGATTGGTTGCCAACCTTGATGGCTGTTGTGGGTGAAGCTGACATCGGCAAGAAGTTACTGAAAGGCTATAGTGCTGGCGGTCGTGACTACAAGGTTCATTTAGATGGTTACAACCTTTTGCCGTACTTAACCGGCAAAGAGAAAAAGTCACCGCGTAAACATTTTATCTACTTAAGTGACTCCTCGGATATCGTTGGTATTCGCGACGGTGACTGGAAGATCGTTTTTGCAGAGCAAAGATCCAAGCGTTTTGATGTATGGCGCGACGAGTTCCACACATTGCGAATTCCCAAGCTGTTTAATTTACGTCGAGATCCATTTGAGCGTGCCGATGAGCATTCGAACTCCTATAACGAATGGTGGGTCGATAAAGTACCGCCTCACATAGCTCATTCATTTCTTTATCTAGGGCCGTACTTGAAGTCGTTTGAAAAGTTTCCTCCTCGTCAGAAGCCCGATACTTTTACCATCGATCAGATGGTGGAAAAAGCTGACATTTGGAGTCGAGTGCAATATAAATAAGGTGAAGAAGCTCATTTGCTAAATGGCAAAGAGATTTACCCGAAAAGCCCAGTGATGTTTACTGGGCTTTTTTGTTAAAATACTTTCACAATAATCATAAGCGGGTTTTGGAATGGAAGACTTACGGCAGGGTTTCTCACAGATCCAAGCGTTTTTACGCCAGCAGCTAATCGGCCAGGAGTCTTTAATAGACAACTTACTGATAGCGCTTTTGTGTAATGGGCATGTTTTGTTGGAGGGCTACCCAGGCACCGCCAAAACACGAGCTGTCAGAGTTTTGGGACAATGCCTTAATGCAACTATGGGCCGGGTTCAATTTACTCCAGATCTACTTCCCTCGGATGTAACCGGTGCCGAGGTTTATCACCAGGACGGCGAACATCAAACTTTGAGCTTTCAAGCCGGCCCATTGTTTAATAATTTATTGCTGGCCGATGAAATAAATCGCGCGCCTGCCAAGGTTCAATCGGCCTTGCTAGAAGCAATGCAAGAGCGACAAGTTACTGTGGCTGGGCAAACCTATCCCTTGCCAGATGTTTTTCTGGTATTAGCAACTCAAAATCCTATCGAGCAAGAGGGTACCTACCCGTTGCCTGAGGCTCAGATGGATAGGTTTTTACTGAAGGTCAGTTTGGATTATCCGCTTGATGACGAAGAGCTCCGCATCATTCGTTTAGTTAGGTCTGAAGAAAAACATGAGGCGATTGCTGCACCTGTAATTGAGCAGGAAAAGCTATTGCAAGCTCGCGAGGCGGTGGCTAATTGTCATGTTGCGGAGTCTATAGAACATTATATGGTCGCTTTGGTGATGGCGAGTCGTAAGCCTGAGCGTTATCCCGATAGCCCGCTATCGCAATGGTTGTCGTTGGGTGCCAGCCCGAGGGCCTCTATCGCCCTGGATAAATGTGCTCGAGCCCACGCTTGGCTTGCCGGTAGAAACCATGTTGAGCCGAGCGATGTTAGAGCGGTCTTCCCATTTGTCTTGGCTCACCGTTTAGGTTTGAGCTATGAAGCACAGGCTCAATCTATCACGGCGAATCAAGTTGCCGCAGAAATACTTCAACAGGTTGTTGTTGCCTGATTATGTTTGATTCAAACAAGCCACAAGAAACCCAAGGGATCTACGTTAGCTTAGCCCAGTTGATTGCGGCGGAGCATCAGGCCCAACGCTGTGATGTTGATGGGAGTTTCAAATCTCGTCAGCTATTCAGCGGAATGAGCCGGAGTCCGTTGCGCGGCAGAGGGCTTGATTTTGAAGAACTAAAAAACTACCAGGCGGGTGACGATGTAAAGTTGATCGACTGGAAGGTTAGTCATCGTACTGGTCGACCTCATGTGCGGGTTTACAATGAAGAAAAGGAGCGTAAGGTCCACTTGCTTGTAGACCAGCGAGCATCGATGTTCTTTGGCTCGGTTGCAAATTTAAAGTCGGTCAGTGCAGCTTTGATCGCATCTCTATTAGGCTGGCATGCTTGTAGTCTGGGAGATAGCACTGCAATGACAGTTTTTAACGACACTGGCGCAACAGCTGGGCCGTTCGGTCGTAGCAAGCGTTTGTGGCTGCAGCAGCTACATAATTTAGTCGAGAGCAATAATGCATTGTCCTCTTTAGTGTCCACTGATGAAAACAGTTTAGTTTTAGCCTTGTCTAGCTTGCTTCAATCTCGACCTCGAGGCCAGCTTATATATATCATTAGTGATTTTTCGGGACTTAATGCCGAAGCCGAAAGTGCGCTTAAAACTCTCGCTCGTAATAATAAGCTAAAAATGGTTTTGGTTTATGACCCGCTAGAGCAAGAATTTAATGTCTCTGGACAGTTACCCATCTCAGATGGTGGTCGAAATTTAATTCTAGACGGCAACGATAAAAATTTCATGGCCCAGTTATCACAAGGTTTTGAAGTTAAAGTCGAAAAGCTAGAAAAAATACTATCGCAAGCATCAGAGCGATACGCCCTATTAAAGGCGTCAACTGAAGTTGAACCTTGGCATGTTTTATCCGGACAAAATAGTTTATTCCCCTCGGCAGGAGCTCCCTAAATGGAAAGCGAAAGAGAGGAAGCTGCGCAAAAATTAGTAGAGGAATACGCCAAACCAGAGTACTGGTGGCAAAGTTTTGGTAATGACTGGCTCGATCACTTTTATGAAATTGCTATTCCAGAGCAAAGCTATAATCTTTGGCTTATTAACCCTGGTGCGCTAATTTTTCTATCTCTATTGATGATCTTATTACTCACCTATTGGTGGCATATGACTAAGTTGAAAAGGAGGTTGCTGGAATATAGGCGAGTAGCCCTCGATTTATTAACAGAAGTCGAAGCCAGTATGATGCAGCCAATACCTGATTATAATAGTTTAAGGAAAGTACCTCTGCTGATAAAGCACTGCTGTCTCTTTATAGGTGGGAATAAAGTGGCGGCCTTGGTCGATAATGAGTTCTACCTGTATATGAAAGCTTGTCTGAATTCAAATGTTGGGGCCGAGTCAAAAAATATATTTTTATCACCACAAGACTTACAAGATATTTTCTCGTGGGGCTATATTGAGGATACTAGTCTAGCCCAATTGGAATGCTCCAAAACTCAAACGTTATTATTGAAGATACGATACTGGCTAGAGCATCACGAAATCTCACTGGCCTTAACCGCTGCAGAGCAAGTTCAGGAGAGCCTCTATGATCGCTCTTGAGCATAGTTGGGTATTCTTGTTGATGCCGCTACCTCTTCTTATACATTATTTTTGGCCATCGTTCAGTAGCGAGCAGCCATCGTTGAGAGTGCCATTTTTTGAACATGTTGTATTGCTCGATAAGCAAAACACCATGCAGCAAGGTTTGGTGTTAAAACGCCGTTGGTGGCAGAAAATAATGGTGGTTCTAGTTTGGCTTTTAATCTTGTTGGCTGCTGCAAAGCCAGTTTGGTTGTCTGAGCCGATTGAAATAAAGGAACCCGCAAGAGATCTAATGGTGGCCGTTGATTTGTCAGGGTCGATGGCTGAATTGGATTTTGCAGCTGTTGGAGAGGAACCTATATCCCGTTTAAGCGGCGCCAAACAAGTATTGGCAGAGTTCGCCCAAAAACGTGAAGGTGACCGCTTAGGGCTAATAGTCTTTGGTGATGCGCCTTTTCTACAACTACCTTTCAGCAAGGATAGAAAGTTATTTGTAAGCTTATTACAGCAGAGCCAGGTGCGAATGGCCGGGCCAAAAACAATGCTGGGGGACGCCATAGGGTTTACTTATAAACACTTTGTAGCAGAGGCGGCGACTAGTGAAAATGAAAGTAGTGAGAGTGCTTTAAAGTCCAAGCGAGGCAGGGTTTTGATATTGCTGAGCGATGGAAATGATTCCGGTAGTAAAGTGCCTCCGGTAGAGGCCGCACAGTTAGCTGCGAAAGAACACATAACTATTTACCCGATTGTACTCGGGGATCCTGAGGCAGTTGCCGAGCAGGCGATTGATGAGGATGTCCTCAAAAAAATTGCTGAGGTAACGGGAGGGAAATTTTTTAGAGCTAGTAATAAAGATGATCTTAGCCGTATATCCGAAGTTCTGGCCGAGCTTGAACCCAACCGTTTTTCTGTTCGATTTTATCGACCGCGTCAAGAGCTGTTCTTTTGGCCTCTGCTGCTGAGCATTGTTATTGCATTTAGCGCCCATCTAATTATGGGAACACGATCCTTCTTAAAGCTGAGGAGGACGCCATGAACACTGATTTATGGTTTGAAACGATGAATGCCGCTTGGGGAAACTTTCATTTCATCAGGCCTTGGTGTTTATTGTTTCTGCTTCCAGCCTTGGTGATTTATGGCTTGGCCTATTGGAATAAAACCTCGGCCGACCCTTGGCGGCTTCATATTCAACCCAGCTTACTAAAAGCATTAACGATAAAGGCAGGTCGGCGAGGTTGGTTTGGCCCAGCCAATTTTAGCTTGATTACCGCTCTTGTTTGGATCTTTGCTCTAGCTGGCCCTAGTTGGGAGCAAAAAGAATCACCCTTAAATCAAGACGACAAGGCTATCGCGGTTGTGTTGCAGTTGAATAAATCGATGTTAAGCGAAGACCTTATTCCAAGCCGCTTACAGCATGCGAAGTTGAAGCTCATGAGCTTATTTGAAAAAAATAAAAGCTCAGCATTTTCTTTGCTTGTCGTTGCGGGCAGCGCCCATGTGGTTATGCCGTTTACGAAAGATCAGCAAGCTATTACTAATTATTTATCGGACCTTCAGCCCTCATTGATGCCGACCCAAGGTATCGGCAAGCGTAACAATGAAGACGAGGGGCAGTATCTAGCAATAGCTGAAGCTTATCGCTTAGCGGTACAAAATCTGGCACTTTATTCTGGCGCGACCTCAAATGCTGGCCGTGCATCTGGTACGGTAATCATCTTGGCTGACGATTATGCGCCGGCCGTGTCATTTGAGCCTCCAGCAAAAATCGATGATGACCGAGTTAATAAAATTGTATGGCAGTTTCTTCCTCGTCAAGACATTGGTTTAGCCGACTGGGGTGGATATCAGAGTTATGGATTTACAACGGTTGCATTGAGTGCGGATGACAGCGATATAAACCGAGTACAGGGCAGGCTGAGTCAGAACTGGTTTAATGCCCGGCCGAGCGACGATGTCGAGTGGGAGGATGCTGGTTATTATTTAGTTTGGCCGCTGATGATTCTGCTGCTGATGTGGTTCCGACGTGGAATGGTGTTGTCATGGGATTAGAGGGTATGAATCACAGCCTGAATCAGGCCAAGAAACGTTGGGGCTGGTTTTTTATAGCTATGCTTTCATTCGCTTTTTGTGGGGCAGCCTACTCTATAACTTACAAGTCTACCCGTTTGATGGATTTATGGTGGGATAGGGATCAGCAGGGGCAGTGGTATTTTTCTCATAAAAATTATTCGGCAGCGGCGAGCAGTTTTGAGGATGCACAGTGGCAGGCCATAAGTCTGTATGCCTCTGAACGTTTCAAGCTTGCTCAAAAGCATTATCAATCAAAAAATGATGCGCTGGGTTATTTTAACCTAGCGAGTAGCCTAGCTCATCAGCAACATTATGAACGTGCGATAGTGGCTTATCGTAAGGCGTTAATAATGCGGCCCGGTTGGAATGAAGCTCAGTTCAACTTAGAGTTGGTTCAAGTCTTGGCCGAGAAGCCCGTTACGGATAGTGAAAAAGATGGCGGCAGTAAAGGTGATTTAGGTGCGGATGACATCAGCTTTGATGCGCCCGATGATAAACAAGTTGATAATGCGGTTGACGATCCTGTTGCTGATGGAGAGTTGGGAAAGGATAAAATTCAACAGCTTTGGCTGCGGCGTTTGAATACCAAGCCGGTCGAGTTTTTACGGCGTAAGTTCTCGTATCAACTACAGCTAAGGGCGCGAGTTCAGGAGCAAGAGAAAGCCGGTGTAAGCAATGATACGTCTGCGGCAGCGTCTTCGCTTGGGGCTAAAAATGATTAAAAGCACTTTTTTTACTCCGCGAAGATCGGTGTTTTATTTCTCTTTAATACTGATGATGTATTCTTGCTTGGTGGTTTCTTTGACTCGTGCAGGAGAAATAACTGAGAGTGTTGCTGTAGCGTCAGGAACCGTCGCCGATCCAGCTTTTATCGAAACCGAGATAAGCCCAAAAGATGGTGTGGCTGGGCAGAAACGCATATTGCAAGTTCGCTTGTACACCAAAAGTTGGCTTAGAAAAGCCCCTAGATACCCCGATTTATTAGTGGATGGCGCGGTAGTCTTAACGCCCTCGGCATTCGGTGTTAACTCGACGGCTGAGCGTAACGGCGAACAATACACCGTTCAGACGAAAGAATACCAATTGTTTCCCAAGCGGTCCGGCGCATTTATTGTACCGCCGTTTTCATTAAATTTTTCCATCGCCGGACAAGACGGTGTGAGTTTAATCAGCACTGAGCTGCAGAGTGACAACATAGGTTTTAAGGTGTCCCCCTTGGAATCTAATCAGATGGTGTTGGATGATGAAAGCACAAATGATATCCGCGCTTCTGAGTTGGTCGGCCGTGAGCTAGAGCTAGAGCAGAGCTGGGCTTTATTGGCAGATGATAAGCCTTTACGCGCTGGTGATGCTTATGGGCGTGAGATTAAACTGTCTCTTAATGATAGTCTGGCCATGTTTATTCCACCTTTTAATCAGTTCATGCCGGTATTCTCCAAATCAACAAATGGAGATAGTTATCGCATCGAAGGTGGTAATGCCTTTCAAGCCTTAGAGAAAGTGGATGATATCAGTAATCGCGGAGACTCCGTGGCGATTAGGGTCGAGCGCTGGCATTATGTTTTTGAGGCGCCGGGTCTTTATAAACTACCCGATGTCACCTTGTATTGGTGGGATCTAGCCTCAGAGCAATGGAATATAGAGGTTGCAGAAGGTAAAGAAATTGAAGTTTTGCCCAGTTTATTGAGCGAGGGAGGTACTAGCA
>Ga0105358_10000384_pt1 | contig 21681 bp, 17 predicted proteins | sample GOMGulsemesocosm_5_FD_83509 | JGI IMG/M metagenome (GOLD analysis project Ga0105358, IMG submission 83509) | Methane-oxidizing microbial communities from mesocosms in the Gulf of Mexico - GOM15C Gulf of Mexico | ecosystem: Environmental > Aquatic > Marine > Cold seeps | place: Gulf of Mexico... | reverse complement strand
TTGTGAAGACCATCGCCATATACAGCGGTTAGTACGCTGTATGCGAAATTTGGCCGCTCCATTGAAGACCCAGGGTTTAGACGCTGAAAGGCTTAATCTCATGCTGGATGTGATGGATTATATTAAGACGTATCCTGAGCATTGGCACCACCCGATTGAAGATCAGGTGCTTTCGTTACTGCTCTTGAAGCACATCCCCGAGGCTGACTTGTTACGCGAAGTAGTCTGCGACCATGGACGTATGGAAAAACAAACGATTAAATTGGAGCAGCAGTTTCAGGCCGTCGCTAAAGGCTGTGTGGTGCCTGCACAACTGATTCTGCAACAGTGCGATGCCTACATCAAAACCCAGCTTGATCATATCGAGAGGGAGAACCAGTGGATTTATCCTTTGATGGAACGCTACCTCAATGAGGCTGATTGGGACTGGATCGCCGAAAAGCTACCCAAGTTGGAAGACCCATTATTTGGTGCGCGTCGACGAGCCGATTATCAATCTTTATACGACAATATTGTTGCTGGGGAAGAGGACCTATTAAAGGTAAATTATTAAGATCAAAGTTCTGATCCTGGGTGATTTACTCAACTAAACCACTTGCGGTTCAGTCATCTGAGCCAAGCCAGGTTTGAGCTTGGTTACGGTCGCTGCTCTGAGCATCTAGCCAGTTGGCACCTTGTGGTGTGGTTTCTTTCTTCCAGAACGGAGCCTGAGTCTTTAACAAGTCTATGATGAAACGGCATGCATCAAACGCATGATCCCGGTGTTTGCTACCAATACCTATAAAGACGATTTGGTCGCTGATGGATAAATCTCCGTAGCGATGGATGATCTTGATGCAGTCGAGTTGCCAGCGAGATTGCGCTTCGGCCATTATTTTTTCCAAAACTTTTTCCGTCATTCCCGGATAGTGCTCAAGGTGTAAGTTCTGAACAGCTTCGCCAAGGTTAAGGTCGCGAACCTGGCCGATAAAGTGAACAAAGGCACCGCTATGGTTGTTGTTCTGCCTTAGCCATTGATACTCGGCGGCAATATCAAAATCATCAGCTTGGACTTGGACCACATAGTTTGAATTCATTTACGATGCCATTTTTAGGGTGTTTGACGATTTTAATATAAGGAGTTTAGCCACCGGTGACGGGCGGGAAGAAAGCAACTTCGTCGCCGTCAACAATCTCATGATCCAATGGACGCATCGCTTGATTGACCGCCACTAAACAATTTTTATCACCGAGAAGTTCACTCCATAATGCTCCCCGGGTTTGCAGTAGTTTGAGTAGGTCTGCAACGTTGGTGGAATTTCCATCGGCACAGGGGATATCGCTCAGAGATAACTGCTCTTTATCTTGTTGGAGCAACTCGCGGTAACGGGCAAAATAGAGAATATTAATCATCTGCGCTGTCCTCTGTTTTTGCTTGCCAGTGACCTGATTTACCACCAATTTTTTCTTGCAGTTTTATCTCTTCAATAATCATGCCCTTATCGACCGCTTTGCACATATCGTAGATGGTCAATGCGGTCACCGAGGCCGCTGTAAGAGCTTCCATCTCGACGCCGGTTTTACCGTCTAGTTTGCAGCAGGTTTCGATATTGATGCAGTTGTTGCTAGTGTCTGCTTGAATATCAACGCTAATTTTTGTCAACATTAAGGGATGGCAGAGAGGAATTAAATCGGCGCATTTTTTAGCCGCTTGAATACCCGCAATTCGAGCTGTGGCGAATACATCGCCTTTGGCCATTTGGTCCGACTGAATGAGCTCCAATGTTAGGGCTTGGCAGCGTACCTTGGCCGTTGCAATCGCTATTCTGTGGCTGACCTCTTTGCCTCCCACGTCTACCATATGGGCTTCGCCTTTGGCATTTATGTGGCTGAATTTTGGCATATTACTATTTAATCTCTTTAAAAATTTCAGCCTATCTTACTAGGCCGTAACGGTAAAAGTCCATGTGGAAAAGCACTGCTGTAAAGCTGTGCTTTTACGAGCCGGATGGCTGCTCTAGGTGAGCGCCTAAGCGGCGCAAGAACTCGCTCTGTTAACTATTTAGTTTGCTTGAGAAAACTAAATTATTTTAGAGTAGCGTGGAGCGGGTTTGTTGCTGGCTATAATTACGCCATCTTGAGCGGAACTGGGGTGCAAGTAGGCATCAAACTCCATGCATACCCGGCGTATCAGTAGCCGCCCAGGGTAGCTTACAACAAGTTTGTTTTGATCCAGCTGCTCTAAGAGCCCATCGTCCAGTAATGGCGCGAGTTGCTTTAGTTCACGATCGAAATATTCAGCAAAGTTGATTCCGAATTCTTTTTCAATGTCGCTAAAATTAAGCTCAAACTGGCAGATTAGGCGGTTGATTATGTGCTGCCGCAGCTTGTCATCAAAACTGAGCTGCAGACCTTTCTCGAGGGGAAGGTGTCCCTCGTCCAGTGCCGCGCTGTACTTGGGGATTTGTTTGAAATTTTGGACGTATATATTATCAATAGCACTGATAGAGGAAACGCCGAAAGCAAACATATCGCAGTCGCCGTAGGTGGCATAACCTTGAAAGTTTCGTTGTAGGCTGCCGTTATTTTGCGCCTTGCAGAGTTCATCTTCAGGTTTAGCAAAATGATCCATGCCGATGTAAATGTAACCTGCACCGGTGAGCTTGCTAATGGCGAGGTGCAGCATTTCCAGTTTTTGTTCTGGGCTGGGTAGGGTGGTGGCGTCCATTTGTTTTTGTGATTTAAACAAATGCGGCATGTGGGCATAGTTAAACAGCGACAGCCGATCAGGTTGTAATTCGATTATTTGCTCGAGGGTACGAGTCATTGTGGTCAGCGTTTGCATGGGCAGTCCATAGATTAAATCCATGCTGATCGATTGAAACTTTCTCTCTCTTGCCTCGTCGACCAAGGCCTTAACCTGTTCGACGCTGTTGAAGCGATTGACGGCCTTTTGTACAGAAGGGTCAAAGTCCTGTACGCCCATGCTGAGACGGTTAAACCCCAGCTCTCGCAGTAGAGCGATGGTTTGGGTGTCAGTGGTGCCAGGGTGGAGCTCTATTGAGTACTCGCCCGAATCTCCGAGGGTGAAAAGCTCGGAGGTCAGGCTCATCAGTGCCGTCATCTGCTCATGGCTGATGTAGGTTGGTGTGCCGCCGCCCCAGTGGAGCTGTTTCACAATTCGCCCTGAGTCGACCAGCTTGGCCATTGCTCGCATTTCATCGTGCAAGCTGTCTAGATAGGGTTGAGCGCGTTTTTTATTCGCCGTCACAATTTTATTGCAACCACAGTAATAGCAGATGGTGTCACAAAACGGGATGTGGAAATAAAGGGATAGCGGGCGACTCGCGGCGTTGCTGCGGGCAATGGCGGCGTCGAGTTGTTGGCGATCAAATTCTTCGCTGAACTGCGGGGCGGTCGGGTAAGAGGTGTAGCGGGGGCCAGCCAAATCATGACGTTTAATCATGTCGGCGTCCCAGATAACTTGGGTCATTGTAAACCTTCACATCGGTTGAAGCGTTGTATCCCAGTTGCTAATCGGATACCTAGAGAGAACTGCCACGGGCCTCTTTGGGCCGTTTATATTCGTCCAGTATTTTAGCAATCAACATCGCCGGTAATGCTGACTCAAATCAATTTAGTGCCGAAATAACCAGCACGGTATTGTTCGGATACAGAAGCGGTTGATGCGAGTCTTACCTTTTATATTTCAATTAGCTATAATTAAGTCTTTTTTAATTTAGAATCTTGCCGTTGAGTTAGACCGCTAATGTCGGTCGCTACTAAATGGTTGGCTGTTTTGAGGGTGTTGATATGAGGCGAGTTGGTCGCAAACTGGGTTTGTACAAGATTGGATTAATGGTTGCCAACCATCGGGTAGTGACACAGGGAAGATTAAGTGGGGAGCTAGGCAAGAGCGGTAAAAGCCCTGAGGGTTATTGGTTTTAACTAACTTCATTGGTTTTAACTAAGTTCTCAGCGCTAGACTGTTCGAGATGATTTTGCCTTGTAAGCTGTTGACCGGTGTGAGATTACCGTCGCCCCCTGACTTTTTATTAGCATCAACCTTGTTAAAACCTTGCTTAAGCTTTGTTTTGAGGGCTATGTTCAAGTGAACAAAAGCCCTCCATGGCTCTCAAGAGTCTAAAACCGAGCCGATACCGAAAACGCGTAAAGGCGCCAATCTTCTTTATCCAAAGAGGGGTTTGGGTTCTCTAATCGAGAGAGCCAGCCAGTACCTTTTATATCGTGCGCCTCAAGTCGAACCATCCACGAGTCATTGACATCCCAACGTATCCCTACAGTCCAATCTTTAGCGTATCTAGAGTGTGCCGGTAGACCTGTGGCTCGGCTAAAGTCCGTGCCTTTTTTGTCTTTGTTGTTCCATATCAGATCGTCGTAACGAGCAAACACTTCAACACTGTCAGTCAGGCGCCGAGTTAGTTGAACAAAGTAACTTGTGCCGCGGATTTTAATTTCAGTTGCTTGAGCCGAAACCAATACCTGTTGCTTTATCCTCCTGCTAGCGATCTCTCCCGTAAGGCTCCACAGGCCAGAGTTGTATTGGGCGAAGGCGAGTAAGGGCTTAAAAACTAAGCCGGCAGACTGCACTACATCGATTTCCGCGGGATCGTATTTCACCGCAATTGAACCTGTGGTAATGCCCAAGCGAAAACGATCTAGGTCGTAGCTGTAGATAGCCCGTGCCAGCCAAGTTTTGTCTAGATCACCTTCCAACTTTCCCGGTAAGTCTGAGAAAAATAATGCCGGTTCGAGGTCAGGGTCTCTGGTGCGCGGCTTTAACTTGCTTAATTGAAATTCTAACTCTCCGAATTCGGAGTGCTGCTCAAGATAAAGAGAGCCCCCATCGGCGGATAACGCGAGGTTGCGGTTTACGTCAAAATAAACCGATTGTGGTAACAATATACTAGGGCGGGTATGTGCGATGTCTCTGGTGTCATTGTACATACCGTATGGGTTAACCATGCGGCCAAGTCGCACACCTGCGGTGGTGTCTTCTGTCTGCCAAAAACTATAGTCCACGAATGCGTAGTCGAGGCGGAACTTGCCATCGTCAGTGGCACCGGCATCTCGAGATAAAACTTGTGCTGCAAATTTCAAGCGAGAATTAAGTTGCCAGATAGCATTCAAGCCCAGCTCATAGTATTCCGTGCTGGTATCTTGAGAGTCACCAAAGAAATTATTATCACTGGTGGAGATTATATTTTGCGATGCAAAGCCATGAAATTGCACATTGCCAAATTCATTATCAGTTTCGGCCCATGCCATAGATGCACATAAGCTCGCGACTGTAATTCCTATTTTCGCCGATTGGATAGACATCATCGGATCCTTAAAATTTTAACATTGATATCAACATTGCTAGCGTAAACGTATCCAATTGCATTGGGGGTAGTTGCAATTAGAGCTAGCATTTCCTTTTCATTGTTCACGGTCTCAGGGGCTAATCCTGTACCTGAGTAAACCCGCCTATCCCATATTCGGCGTAAATTGTAAGGGTAGGTGTTTAAAATACCTTTGCTAAAACCGATGTGCATTGGGTTGCTGTCGGCTAGCACAAATACTTTAATAGCTAGTCCGTCTGACCAAGTTCGGGTACGCATACCGAAAATCGACTTCACCTTTGACGTGCTAAGGTCCTGGGCTTTAACATTGTGATGAGCTATCACAACAATATCGTCTTGGGCTTGGCTGGCGGATGAATAAAACAGCATTATGCTCAACACGATACTCAAGTGTTGAGCTATACGGCTTGTTTTTTGCAGCGGCCATTTCATTAACTGGGTTTGCATAATTCAACTTCTAACTTAGGCGGAATAGTGAATTCAGCTAGTTGCTGGATGTGTTTTGTCGGTTTGCCGATATAGTAGCCCTGGGCGTAATCTATGCCGAGCTCAGTAACCAAAGCTAGGGAGGCTTCGTTCTCAACGAACTCGGCGATAGTTTTTTTGCCCAGGCCTTGCGCGACATCGTTTATAGCACGCACAAATAGATAGTCCTCAGGGTTGGTGGCAAGGTTTTTTACGAAAGATCCATCTATCTTTACAAAGTCAACAGGCAGTTCTCTTAGGTGCTGCCATGAGGCGTAACCAATACCAAAATCATCAATAGAAAACTGGAAGCCCATGGCTTTACAGGTTTGTATAATATTGGCGGTTATCTGCACATCATCAACGGCTGCGGTTTCGGTTAACTCGAAAATTACCCGTGAGCTGATGTTTTTATCGTCGCAACATAGTTCTTTTAATAGCTCAATGAACTCGCTATTGGCGAGAGTTTTTGAGCACAGGTTAACGGCAATGTGAACATTGGGGTCCTCCTGCGATAGAGATCGTAAGTCTGACATGGCCTGGGTAACCACGAAGCGGTCGATGTCGACGATGTAACCTGTTTGTTCTGCAACTGGAATGAAATTAATGGGTGCAATGGTTCGATCGTCATCATCGAGCATTCGCACCAATGCTTCGTGATGGGATATCGTTTTTTTGGCGATGTCGTAAATCGGCTGATAATGCAAAATAAAACGCTGGTTAGCCAAGGCCTTTTGAATCCGACCTCGCCAATCGACTGTGTTGGCAAGCACGTCTTTACTGGTGTCGGTATGAGAGTACATTTCCCAATTACTGTGGGCATTGTTGAGGGACTTCGCTTTGTACATCGCAAGGTCTACGTTTGCCATTAATTCATCCACTGTTTTTCCGTGCTCAGGGAAATTAACAACACCGATGCTGATGGATATATTGTGAGCCGCACCATTGAGGTTGATTTCAATTCCGCTGACAATGTCGCTCAGTTTTCGAGCAAGCGTAACGCTGCCATCAGGGCTTACGTGTTCAACTAATAGGGCAAATTCGTCGCCGCCTAAGCGGGAAAATACATCTATATCACGGATGCCTAGGGATAATCGGTAGGCCACTTCGCAGAGTAATCGATCTCCGGCAGGATGGCCGGAGGTGTCATTAATTAATTTAAACTGGTCAATGTCAAAAAATAACAATGCGCCGGATGTTTTTTGCCGTTCGCTGCGTTTCAGTATTTGCTCGAACTCACGCTGGAAATGGCGGCGGTTAAACAGTTTGGTGAGGTGGTCGTGATCGGCAAGCCATGCAAGGTTGTCTTCAGCGGCTTTGTGGCTGGTTAAATCGATGCCTACTGACAATACCATGGGTCTTTCGTTGCCGACGGCGGGTAACAAACTGTGGTGCCATTGTATGAAAAGTTTTTGCCCTTTGTTGCGAAACTCACTTTCGTATCGGTAATGCTCGCTTTCGCCTTTCGCAAGGCTCGCAAGGCCTTCACGGATCTCGGCATTACCGGTAACCTTAAACGAGCTTAAAAAAGTGATTTTTTTAACCGTACGGTTGTTGTCATCAATTTTTGTACCGATCAATACGGCGCCTTCGTTGTTTATTAAATCAATGACGCCCTCGCTGTCCTGGGTCAGGATCACTGCTTGAACATTGTTGATTAGCGTAGTCGCAAAGTCTCGCTCGGCCAGTAGCTCACGGCTACGTACTCGCAGCCCTAGGGTGCGTTGCTTTATCTGCTTATCCATCATCATGAGTTTTCCAGACAGCGCTACAGCTGAGTCTTGTAAATCATGAATCTCATTACGCAGCTGCCCCGCACCTAAAACGGCGGGCTCAATGACTTGGTCTTTTTGTAATCTACCCTTGGCCAGTTTAGGTAAGGTTACCGCGACTTTGCGAAGTTGGCTCATTGGCGACCATAAAAGCTTAAACATGGCCGCAGCGGCGCAAGCCAGGATCAGCAGGGCAATAAAGAACAGTGTGGATATCGTGCTGCGCAGCTGATTGAGTGCGGTTTCAACATTTTCAATAATAATAAGCGAGGCGAGTTCTGGGGATTCATTGTCCGTCAGGGGGACTAAGCTAATTTCTAGTTTATCCTGCCCCGCTAGCTCAAAAGTTTTAGGGCTGGTCAGGGCCGTGAGAGAATAACGTTTTGCCGATTCATTTATGATGTCGATATTGCTGGAGCCGCCGGTAAGCGCAATAATGTTCTTCTTCCAATCAACGACATGGCGCAATGAATTGGCTTGGTTGCTATCGGTGAAGGGCACGAGTATGCCAACATCGGTGGCGGTAGCAGTTTGAAATTCAATCACTGCATCAGAGAGGGATTTTACTAAGACCATAGCACCATTTTCATGGCTGCCGATTAGCACTGGGGCAGCGACGATCTGCCAGCATAGTTTTCGACATATAATTTTATTTTTTTGGATGCCTGAGTCGTAAACCTCGTCGAGCCAGTTTTGAGGCAGTAATTGCTGAGTGCTCGGCATACCAAGCGCTAACCAGGTTTGCTTGTCAGGCCCAAACAGTAATAGCGCATCAACCTCCCATTCAAAATTGAGTTGGTCCCAGTTTCCATTGGCGGTGTCAATTAAGCGCTGTTTAAAGGTAAGTTGTTTGTCGAGCTGGTTAGCCTGGCCTTGTAAGTGGCTGGCAAGGTTGACCAATTGAGACTGAATAGAGTGGAGGGCAGTGGTGATGGATAGCTGGCGGTCATTAAATACTCGCTCACGCTCATCAATATAGGTTTGCTCTAAGTAGCTGCGCCCAAAGTAGGTTATTAAACCGACGCCTAGAGTCAGTATCAGACCGACACTTAACGTAACTTGCCATGTTAAACTAACAAAACCTCGGCGCATCAAACAGAAATCTCACTCTAACAGTATTGGAATTTCTCTGAACATAAGCAGTGATCCATCATGGTAGCAATGCTTTGGAGTCATATTCATCGATATTAATTTTAAGTCCGGCTCTGCAGCTGGAGTCTATTAGTCAATTCCTGATTACTAAGTTAAATGTTATTCCCTGTGCTGACACTTCGGCTCTTTACACTGCAGGCTATGTCCATTTGAAGCTATTAGCTCTGCATGTTGTATGTGTATTGAGCAATATATTGGTTTTCAATTCTCTGCTTGAGCCTTTTTAAACGCTGGCTCCAGTGTGCTAGGTGCCCAAGGTTTGAGACTGTAAAACTTTTTATACCTATGGGGCGTTATACCTATGGCTCGACTTTTTTATTCGTGCTGTACCGCTTCATTATACGCCATAGACGTGTTGCGTTACAGATCGAAACACGGCATCAAGGTAAATGTTGTCGCGGTTATCCTTAATTCTAAATGGTGATATCTGCGCCAGCCTTCACTGGTTGTGCCCTTGGTACACTTTATCGGCATTAACATGTAAAAGTTTAGCTTAAATTTTTACATGGATACTGAGTACGGCGATCGAACAAAAAAAGCTCTGCTTAGAGTCACTATCAGAAATTAAGTCTACACAGCGCTGTTTTTCTTGTGGGCTTAAAATGCCATCACTAAGAGCACTTTCGAGCATAGAGCGATACTGTGAAAGTAACAACCATACCCCGGCTTCTTGCGTCTGAAGTGTTGTGATACTAGTTTTTATATCTTTTAGGCCAGCTTGGGCAAGCATTCCTGGTAACTTTCTGGCTGCATAGCCATTGTGAAGGAAGGTCGATGAAAAGTACTGGCTCAACCGGCGTTCGATATCGTCGTCCCCGAAGTTCGCGGACATGCTGCCCCAGTCGGTTTCTATAAACGCTAGGGTTCCTCCAGGCTTGCAGCAGCGCAGCATTTCATTGAGTGCCTGCTGAGGGTCTTCTAAGTGCATGAACACTCTTTCGCAGCGAATGCCTTCGAAGAAATCATTTTCGAAGGGCAGGGAATAAGCACTGCCGTGCACATGATTAATACTCCCCGCCAAATTATTTTTTGCCGCATTAGCATCCGCCTGGCTAACCATTTCCTTATCAAAATCAATACCAAATATTTCACTCGTTCCATCGCTGAATTGGTGCAGTCCTATGGTATCTATGCCGGGGCCGCAGCCAAGGTCCAGGTATTTTTCATTTGGCTTTGGGGCAAGGTGTTGGTAGCTGCCTATCTTTATAGGTTGAAACATTTCGGCGGCTTTATTTAAATAATTTTGGTCAACATAACCTTTATTAGTTGTCATTTTTCACTTCTTTTCTATTTTATTGTTCATAAAGTTGTGTCTAATTCTGCATACATACTATTATTCATGCTATTTGTTGGGCGAAACTAAGATAATAGTATTTATTCTATAATACTATCTTTAGTTTTATAGCTGGCGGTTACTATTTGAAAATAACTGGCGCATATAATCGCTATTGTTTTTTTTGTCGCGCATTGTTTCATTTATATTTTTTGCATCGACTCTGTTAGTTTTTTTATTAGAATTTAATCCTAGCCATTGCTTATAAAAACCATTGACTTATTTTTATATAAAAGGAGTTCGTTGTGACATTAGTTGAACATTTTCGACAGTATTATGAAGTGAGGCGAGCTGTTAATCGTTTAGAGCTTAAAGACTGCTATAAAATTCGTCATAGAGTTTTCTGTAAAGAGTTGAGTTATTTTGATGGCGATGCCGATGGTTTCGAATTGGAGCAAGATGATTTCGATTCCCACAGCGAGCATGTTTTATTAGTGCATAAGTTGAGTGCTAAGCCTGTAGCTTGCGTGCGCATTATTCATACAGACCCGACGGCTCCTGAAAAACCTTTACCATACGAGGAGGTTTTTGTTGATCATTTGGATCGGGATAATTTTGACCCGGACAAGTTTCTCCCCGGCCAAATAACTGAGTTTTCTAGATTGGCGGTGCTGCCTGAATTTCGCAATCCACGCAAGAGAGATAACAGCCTTCCTGAGAATTACGATTTATTAGATTCCTGCGAATCACCGATGATTCCCTTGGCTTTATTTTCAATTATCACATCGTTGTTTTTTTCGTCAGAGGCTGACTACGGTGTGGCAATGATGGAACGCAGTCTTGCAGGGCTTATTCGACGCTCGGGTATTCGTTGTGAGTCGATAGGGGAGCGGGTAAAGCACTGTGGGTGGCGCTCACCATTTTTATTCGAACGGGAGACCATCATTCGGGGAGTGAATACCGAGTTTTCAGATTTGTTTCGAGAAATTGATAAAACCCTAGTACAAACCCGCCAAGGCTTTATCGACAGCCAGCAACTGATTTATGCCTGATCGTCAACTGGCCCCGATGCTATAGCTTGCAATAGCGCAGGCATGAATTACATTCATGGATGAATTTTCACCAAACATTGGGATGTGGATGGCTTGGTCGCAGGCGTTAAGAATATCGGCGTCTAAGCCTTTAGATTCGCTTCCCGGGATCAAGCAAATTTTTTGCTGGCCGGTTTCAAGTTGCGCCGTAAAATCAGCCAAGCTCATGCTGTTGGCAGTTATTTCGAGGGCTATTAAAATAAAGCCTTCTTTTCGCAACGCTATCATGCACTCCAGGGGTTCTTGGCTGTAGCGGTACTTGACATATTTATCACAGGAGCGAGAGGTTTGGCGAATCTTTCGATTAGGGGGTTGTGGGGTGCCGCCGCTCAATATTAATTCTTCTACGCCTAGTGCGTCGGCCAAACGAAAGGCTCCGCCGACATTACGCGGGGATTCTAAATCATGCAGCAATATTTTTAGCTGATGGCTTGGTCTTTGATAATTTTGAAAACTTTTGAATTGATCGTGTTCGAGTTGTGTATCCATATCCAGAGTTGTCGTCTTTGTTTGAATTTTAAACGGTCGTTACTTTAACTGAAGGTTAATTTAAAAATTAAGTTGGTCGGAGTTTACGTTGAACTAAGGATAGAGCTGAGTCATGAATAATGCACGGATATCAGACGAGCGTCGTAAAGACTTAATTTGTTGGAAAAATACCTCTGCTTCAAGATAGTATCGCTGTAAATAATTTAGCCACTGCTTTACTCGATTACCCGAAAACTTTTCAGGGTAGTGGTCAGCACCAAAGCAAAAGAATTCATATAACAGCTTCAGAATTTTCTCCCAGTGCCATTCTTGATGATTCGGGTTTTTCAGGGCCAAAGCCAAGTCGGGTCGGGCCAGCATGCCTCGGCCCAACATTAAGTCGCTGCAACCGCTTTCATCTTGGCAGCGCTTGGCGTCATCGACCGACCAAATATCCCCGTTGGCTACAACCGGTATCTTGAGGGCGTCGCTGATCGGGCGGATTTCTCGCCAGTAAGCGGGGGGCCGGTAGGCGTCAACTTTGCTACGGGCGTGCACTACTATCTGATCGGCGCCGGCTTCGGCTATGGCAAGGGCGATGCAAAGTCCGGCGCTACGGTCCTCAAAGCCCAGCCGTATCTTGGCCGTAACTGGCGTGGTCATTGGGACTGCTTGCCTTACAGCTTTAACGATGGCGTGGATTCGATCGGGTTCTTTCAGTAGTTTGGCTCCGCCGTCGTTTTTGTTAACGGTTTTTGCAGGGCAGCCAAAATTTAGGTCGATCGCGTGGGCGCCAAGTCGGGCTGCTCTAGCGGCGTTCGCCGCCATGGCGTCGGCCTGTCCACCGAGTAGCTGTAAACTGACGGGAACGCCCGCTAGAGTCCTACTGTTTTGCTCTAACTCTGGGCAAAGCCGACGGAAGACTTTATTGGGAAATTCTTGGTCAATAACTCGAAGGAACTCAGTTACGCAGCTATCAATACCTCCATTACTATTAAACTTATCGCCAGATTGCGAACCGAATGCTGATCCGCTTGTAAGGATGTGGCGAAGTTGGAAGTCGAGGACGCCTTCCATGGGGGCTAGCAATAAACGCATTAAGGCTCAGTCTTGATGAGAGTTGGTTTTGATGATCAGTAACGGACTAAGTTCTACATCTATAACGCCGACCTTGAGGCAAGGTGCTCGGAACTTATTCGCGGTAACCTTTAACGAGAGCGGCATTCTACCTTGCTAACTCCCCAAACGCGATAAACCTAGGGGGCAAGTGGCTTGGTTCTAGCTGACTCTGGTCGGGAGTAAAGTCAAAGGCTGTCGTGAGTGGTTTGTGATTAATTCACCGGCTTGCGTGGTGTATATTGTGGCTGCGTGAATGTCACTATTAGTCAGTTTTGTAGTCAGTTTTGTAGTATTGTGAATTTCACTACAAAACAGCTTTATTATCAGCCATTGCTAATAATCCGATGTCTTTTAAGTTGTTGATAAATAATGATTTTTTGTTTATTTTTGGTTTTGTAGTTTTGTAGTAAGTTTAAAAATTTGCTTACCTTGATAGTTCACGCTACATTTTGCGAGCTCAGAGAAGTTGTCACTTAAGATATTAAGCTCTGTGACAAGGGAATCTGAGCCGACCTCGGTTTACCCAGACGGTGAAAATGCTCATAAAAGGGGCTCAAATGCCCCCTTTAAAATAGAAGCAGATACCGCAAAATACTACGCCGTACTCGCAGGAATATGGCACACAGGTTCCATGAGGAGAGACACCATGTCAGCAAACATAATGCAACAAGGCATCGATTTGATGTTGTTCGGGATGGGGAGTGTTTTTGTTTTCCTAACCCTGCTCGTGATCGCCGTGAATATAATGTCGGCTTTCATTCAGAAGTTTCTGCCGGTTGCGCCGGAGCCAGAGGCCTCGCCTGTTCGTATTGCATCTGCCGGGGTTAATGACCCTAAGTTGATCGCAATTATCAAGGCCGCTATTGACCAGCACCGCAGTTCTTAATTGCTGGCTTTATCCATCAGCGATACGTCGTTGAATGATAAACCGCTAAACGCCAAGCAAAGCAGATAAACAAAGAAGGCACACCAATGAGCGATACACTAGTAAAAAAACCTTTAGGCATAACCGATGTGGTGCTGCGAGACGCGCACCAATCTTTATTTGCAACCCGTATGCGTATCGACGATATGCTACCAATTGCCGCCCAGTTGGACGATATTGGTTATTGGTCATTAGAGACCTGGGGTGGTGCAACATTTGACTCCTGTATTCGTTATTTGGGTGAAGATCCGTGGGATCGTATTCGCGAGCTGAAAAAAGCCATGCCCAAAACCCCAATGCAGATGCTGTTTCGGGGACAAAATATTTTAGGTTACCGTCATTACGCTGATGACGTAGTGGATAAATTTGTTGAGCGCTGCGCCGTTAATGGCGTTGACGTATTCCGTGTTTTTGATGCCATGAATGACATGCGCAATATTGAAACCGCGTTGAAAGCTGTTAAAAAGCAGGGCAAACATGCCCAGGGCACCATCTCTTATACGTTAAGCCCGGTACACAACCTTGATTTGTGGGTTGAACAGGGTAAGCGAATTGAAGACATGGGCGCAGACTCCATCGCCATTAAAGATATGGCGGGGCTATTAAAGCCTTACGATGGCTATGAGTTGGTGAAGCGTTTAAAAGACGCTTGTGACATTCCTATCCACCTACACGCCCATGCGACTACCGGTTTGTCGACGGCTACCGCAATGAAATGTGTAGAGGCGGGTATCGACAATATTGATACCGCCATTTCCTCTATGTCGATGACCTATGGTCATAGCCCCACAGAATCACTTGTTTCCATTCTTGAGGGTACTGAACGAGATACGGGCTTAAATTTAGACAAGCTCGAAGATATCGCGTCTTACTTCCGTGAAGTCCGCAAAAAATATTCGAAGTTTGAAGGCTCTCTTCGTGGTGTCGATGGTCGTATTTTGACCGCGCAGGTGCCGGGCGGCATGTTAACTAACATGGAAAGCCAGTTGAGGGACCAGGGCGCAGAAGATCGCTTTGACGAAGTGTTGGCTGAAATTCCACGGGTCCGTGAAGATCTCGGTTTCATTCCCTTGGTAACACCAACCTCACAAATCGTCGGCACCCAGGCGGTATTAAACGTACTGACCGGCGAGCGTTACAAGTCTATTACCAAAGAGACTCAAGGCGTTCTAAAAGGTGAGTATGGTGCAGCTCCTGCGCCGCTAAATAAAGAGTTACAAGCTCGTATATTAGATGGCGCAGAGGCGATTACTTGTCGTCCTGCAGATTTGCTCGAGCCTGAGATGGATAAGTTAACCGCAGAAGTTCGCGAGCTCGCGAAAGAGAAAAACATTAACTTGGCCGTTGGAGACAACGAGATCGATGATGTTTTAACCTACGCTTTGTTCCCTCAAATTGGTTTGAAGTTCTTAGAAAACCGAGGCGATGCATCAGCGTTCGAGCCAGTGCCAACAGGTAAAGAAAGTTCAACCGTAACCAACGACGCGGGCGAAGAAGTTTACACCGTCAATGTTGAAGGCCAAAGCTACACGGTAACCGTTGCCGATGGTGGAGATTTAACGGGTATAGCCCCAGTCGGTGGCGCTGCTGCAACACCGGGTGCCGCAGGTGCTCCAGCAGGTGGTGGTGATCCAGTGCCGGCGCCGTTGGCCGGTAATATCTTTAAAGTGATGGTACAACCTGGCCAGCAGGTCAACGAAGGTGATGTCATTATTATTTTAGAAGCCATGAAAATGGAAACTGAAATAAGCGCGCCTAAGGCCGGTACCGTCGGTACGGTTAATATTAAAGAGGGTGACTCAGTGGCGGTAGGTGACATCCTGCTGACATTGGCGTAAACCGGAGGTTTTATTATGCAAAATCTAATCGGTTTATGGCAGGAATCAGGTCTCGCACAAATGACCTCAGGTCAATTTACGATGATGCTGGTTTGCCTGCTCTTATTATTTTTGGCGATCCGCAAAGGCTTTGAACCGTTATTACTGTTGCCTATTGGCTTTGGTGGTATTGCGGCTAACATTCCAGGCGCGGACCTCGCTATTTCGGCTGTGGAAGCGGCGATCGTAAGCGGTGATACTAGTATCGTTGCCGCAATCGCCCAGAGCTTGGGAATGGAATCTTGGGATAGCTTGAAAGAAATCAAAACCGCCTATGCATCGGCCCCTGCGGCAGAGCATCTAGCGGCAGTACAGCTCGCATCGAATGCAGGCTTTACTAACGGCATGTTGTATACCTTTTATTCGGTAGCGATTGCTTCAGGTATTGCACCCTTGGTTATTTTCATGGGTGTGGGTGCCATGACTGACTTTGGACCATTACTGGCGAACCCTCGTACCTTGTTTTTGGGTGCGGCGGCTCAGTTTGGTATCTTTGCTACGGTTATTGGTGCTGTTGGTTTGAGCGCGGCAGGCATTATGGATTTCTCCATAGCCGATGCAGCGGCGATCGGCATTATCGGTGGTGCTGACGGCCCAACTGCAATTTATGTGGCCAGTATCCTTGCACCTGATTTGCTGGGTGCTATTGCGGTAGCGGCGTATTCATATATGGCTTTGGTCCCAATGATTCAACCGCCTATTATGCGAGCGCTAACCACTGAGGCTGAACGCAAAATTGAAATGAAACAACTTCGTGTGGTTTCAATTCGTGAAAAAATTGCTTTCCCAGTAATTTTGCTAATCTTAGTGGCGTTGTTATTACCGTCAGCAGCACCACTGCTTGGCATGTTCTGCTTTGGTAACTTGATGAAAGAATCTGGTGTGGTAGATCGTTTAAGCGATACCGCTCAGAATGCTTTGATCAACATCACCACAATCTTCCTAGGTTTGTCTGTCGGCTCCAAGCTTGCAGCGGATAAGTTTCTTGATCCAAAAACCTTAGGAATTTTAGCTTTAGGTATCGTAGCGTTTGCGATCGGTACTGCCATGGGTGTGTTGATGGCTAAATTGATGAATAAGTTTAGCAGCACCAAAATCAACCCTCTAATTGGTTCAGCCGGTGTTTCCGCTGTACCGATGGCGGCTCGTGTCTCAAACAAGGTTGGTTTGGAATATAACCCTCAGAACTTCTTGTTGATGCATGCCATGGGGCCGAACGTAGCCGGTGTTATCGGCTCGGCAGTAGCGGCGGGTGTGATGATTTCATTAGTTCAAGGAATGGGACAATAAGCTGATTTGAATAGCTGATTGCACTATTAAAAAGGCGGGCTTTGAATAAAGCCCGCCTTTTTTGTATCTCAAAATCGAAACTGTTATACGTGGTATTTAGGGAACCTCTGATCAAGTACTCGCAGAGAACTGGCGGGACTTAATCAGAGATTCCTTAGGCGCCTAGCTCCCAGTTAAAAACGCACTGAACTTGCCAAGCATTGGGTGCATTGAGTTAGTAACTCAAGGGTGTGAATTCTGGGCACTTTCATTTCTGCCTTTTATAAGCCTTTTTTGACTGTATTCACCACGACCATTATTCAGTCAGCGGTAGATATGCAGTTCCTTCCGTTCTTTTTCGCGTTATACAATCTTCTGTCAACCGTGGCTATTAAAGTGTCAATATCTTCACTGCCATCACATAGTGCAATACCAATAGACAGGGTCACATCAAAAGGCTTTTGCTCGATCTCTAACCTCACAGTTTCTGCCCAGCTGGTAGCGTGAACGATGTCGGCCTCTGGCAGTAGCACGAAAAATTCATCACCGCCCCAACGTGCAAAGATATCAACATCTCGAAGCTTTAATTCAATCTCGGAAACGACAGACTTAAGAATACCATCGCCATAATTATGACCATTGGCATCATTGATAGCTTTGAAATTGTCTAAGTCAAACATCACAAGGCACATCTTATGGTTGAACTCTATACAGCGCTTGTGCTCATTATCCAATACCGTTAAAAAATGGCGACGATTAAAGATACCCGTTAATGGGTCGACAAACGCCGCATCGCGCAATTCATTGATTAACTGAGCTCGCTCAGAAATATCTCGCAGAACGGCGGTCATTTCGCTGGTTTGCCCGACCCGTATTTTGGATATGGTGATCTCAAGTGGAAATTCAGAGCCATCTTGCCTCAAGCCCGTGACCGAGGCTCGTGTGTGCATTGGGCGGGACATAATAGGTGATTCGTTAAACCCCGCCACATAGCCTTCATGATTGGGGCGGTAACGTTGGGGTAAAAGATCTTTTAAGGGCTTGCCAATCGCCTGTTCGGCATCTATACCAAACATCTCACTAGCGGCCTTATTGAACATCTTTATGTTTTGATCGTTGTCTATGGTGATAATGCCATCGTAGGCTGAGTTGATCACGGCCTCAAAACGTTTCATGCTGGTTTCTAAGTCTTTTTCCAGCAGCTTTTTTTCTGTGATATCGATGCAGGTGTTCAACAACCGTTGTGGTTGGCCTGACAGGGTAACTAAAGGGGAGTATACAAATCGCCACCAGCGGGTGAGCCCGTGGCGCTCGATAATAACCTCTTCTTCCCAGGAGGCATGGTCGTTAATGCAGCCGTTCATGGCATTAAGAACGGCTGGTGCCACATAGCGGGGCAAAACACTTTGTAGGTTGTTGCCTATTTGTGTCGAGACCTTGGTATCTAGAATTTCTTCATAGGAGGTGTTGCCGCTGACAAAACAAAACTGACCAGCATCGCCTTGCTCCCATATGGCGGCAGCAGTTCCGATAGCTTCAAGTTGTGAAATAATGTCGGTGTGGTTGCCGGTAAATATCATAATACAGCCCTAGGCGGCAGTTGCGCTTATTGTTTGATAGCCAGTCTTATTAGCATAGCAAATGTCTAGCAAAAGGCGCCGATCAAATTACTCAGGTAAAGAGGGCGGGGAGTATAAATAAGGTTGAACTAAGCGCAAGGAGTAGTTGACCGTTGGGCGCTTAATTCAAGCTGAAGACTTAGTCGGTAAATGAATTGATGATGCCCTTGGCGATGTCTTCGTACTCCCATTCTTCGACAAAGTGCCCGCAATCAGCATAATAATGAATATTTCCTTCCAATTGTGGAAGGTGGTCGACCCATTGTTTGATCACCGAAGGTTTGGCGACCACATCCCATTGACCAAAAAAACCCAAAGCAGGAATCTTGTTGCCCCAGTGTTCGGCTATTGTAGATTGTATGTTTTGATAGAAATCACTGTTGTCTTGCCAGCCCAGCTGTTGGTCAAAATACTCATAGCCGTGGCCCCAGCGATGGGTTTGTTTGGCATTACGGCGAGAGCTACGGCTATTCATTGGGGTATTAAACATATCGATATAGAGCGTTTCTTTTTCGCTCAGTTGTCCCCTTAAGCGACGCCACAAAAAACTCATCATGGCTTTAGCAAAGCTGATCTTGCTGGCAGCTTTGCTGCATACCACCATAGATGCAATATACGGCCACAAAGCGTTGGGGGCCCAATGGGCGACGCTATTCCAAGACAGAAAACCGGGCAGGGGGAAGTTGTCGTAAACCATCGAGTCATCACGGCTCACTGGAAACACTGTCGTATTTAAAATGACCAATTGACTCACTCTCTGGGCTTGATCAATAAAGGCTCCAATCCCGATGGCACCTCCCCAGTCATGAACAATTAAACACACATTCGTTAAATCCAAATGTTGGATGAGTTCTTTTAGGTTTTCGGCGTGGTGCATATCCACCATTTCAAAACTGGCCTGGTCGGATAATCCAAAACCGATATGATCCATCGCGATAATACGAATAGCTCGGTCGCAATGACGTTCCAACTCGGCAATGATTTTATGATAGGTATAGCTACTTTCTGGATTGCCATGCACGAAACACAATGTTATTTCGGGCTCACTTTTTGGCCCGATATTAACATCGTAAAAGAAGAGTTTTTTACCGGCGTCAGGGCCATTTTTAAGCGTTAACCATTGGGCTTGGTCCATGCCTGTTGGAACGTAATCGGCAGGTGCTTGCTTTACAGCCGTATTACCGCGCTGGCGGTTGGTGAGTGCAGACAAGTTCATAGGCTCTTCCTTGTAGGTTTAATTATGAAGGAAGCTAAGTCGCGTCCAGAAAAATCATTGTGCGCTGGGACGGATTAGTGGTGTGAGTTGATTTTACGACACCAGGCTGTCATTTTACGCCATAATATAAGTTGTTGGCTCGACAAGGCTGGAATTTCAAATAGGTCGAATGAAATGATAAGTACATACTATGCTCGACTGATTCATAGGGAGCTTGATGCCATGGGTAAGCTTTCCGTCGACCTATGGTCAGAGAGTGGCCTCACTGCAGATGATTTGAGCACGCAGGAGTATTTACCTGAGTCGCAGTTTCACCGTTTTTTATCAAAGGCGGTTAGCTTGAGTGGGGACAAGGCCTTCGGTTTACGGTTTGGCCGTTACGCGGGTGCATTTTCGGCGGGTTTTGCAGGTCTTGCTACGGTAACGGCGCCAAGGTTAAAAGAGAGTCTGCAGGCCTACGTTAGCTTCAGCCGCTTAGTTGCGTCGGCGATAGACTTGGAGTTGGATGTCATCCAGCGAGGCCAAAATTCATATCTTCGCATTCGCGTCATTGAAAAGATGGATATGGAGGGAACTCGAAGAACACAGCTTGAAGTGCTGGCTTTTACTTTACAGAATACACTTGAAGCAACGATAGGGCAGCCCTTTACGAGTGGCAGATACAACTTTGCATTTGAGGCGCCAAGTTATGCTGATCAATACGCTGATTGCTACAGTTGCCCTTGTTTTTTTAATGAGCAAGAAAGCTCTTTTGAGATACCCGAAACAATAAGCTTGCAGCCGCTGCCGGGGTTCAATCAGAAACTGTGGGAATTGTCCTTAGCCCAGTGCAATCGGCTTTGTGACGAAGCATCCTCGGCCCAAACTAAGGTCTATTCTCAGCGCGTCATTGAAATATTGCACAGCAGTGGGCTGCCATTATTGGCTAGCCCTGAGGTTGCAAAAGCTTTGCATTTATCTATCCGAACTTTAAACCGACGTCTAGCCAATGAAGGCTGTAATTTTCGGGCGATACGTTTACAAGTACAAATGGGATTGGCGAAACAGCATTTGCAGCAATCGACATACAGTATCGATGCCATCAGTGCCCTGTTGGGTTACCAAGATCCAGCCAACTTTCGCCGGGCGTGCAAACAGTATTATGGGTGCACACCTCAGAAGCTGAGAGTTTGCGACGATAGTTAATGGGCTTGATTCACCCTGGCTACAAGCCAGCCAAGGTGTTGTTTGGAATGGAGTGGTGGTGGTTATTAAGTTTTGTCTCTAGCGTTGTTCATAGAGCTTAAACTGAGAATCGGCTTGGCCAGAGACAAAGATACTGCACTGGCCCCATTTTTTGGGTATCTCCCAGGTCTGATCGATGTCGTCTATTGAGAAACGACGTATCTTCTTACTGCAGCGTATTTCCAATTCGCTAAGCTTACCCTCACTAAGTTCAAAGAAGAATTTATTATGGTAAAGCTCGTGAACCCAGTGCTTGCCGGCATCGTCCAGCTTGCCCTGAGTCATTAGTGTGTCGGCTGAATTGAGGTGAGTTATTACCCCGTCTCGATGCTTTAGCATTTCTTCAAACACCTTCGGATCTTTGCCGCGTTCTTGCATGGATTTTGCGGTGGAGAGCGCTGCTACAATTTTTCCTTGATGTATTTGTTCGGAATATAAATTTATCAATGTAGCGTCATAAACTTTATCGGGAAGGTGCTTGCTGTCGTAAGCAAGTGATCTGGTCATGGCTTCTAAATACATGGGTTTATTATTGGTTTGCAGGTAATAGTTGGATTTCAATAACCATAGCCAAGAATAGTCATAGAAATTTTTAGTGTAAACTTTACCGAGCTCATCAATTTGTGCCTCGAAATCTTTCAATTTTTTATCGAGTAATAGCTTCCTTGCTGTTTTATAGCGCTTGAAAAATCGGCGGGTAGCACCTGGTCTTCCACTTTTACTGATAGCAAAACTGACCTTCACTTTGTTGTCCGAACTTTGTATGGCTTCACCATTCAACTGAGCCGGATTGTATTTGAAATTTTTGGCAGCTCTCACCGCGGCTTTTTCAAATGAGGCTCCCCCGATGGAATCGATGACGATTG
>Ga0105358_10000383_pt1 | contig 21708 bp, 14 predicted proteins | sample GOMGulsemesocosm_5_FD_83509 | JGI IMG/M metagenome (GOLD analysis project Ga0105358, IMG submission 83509) | Methane-oxidizing microbial communities from mesocosms in the Gulf of Mexico - GOM15C Gulf of Mexico | ecosystem: Environmental > Aquatic > Marine > Cold seeps | place: Gulf of Mexico... | reverse complement strand
TAAACCAATCGCCGCGGGTTGTTTGCAAGTAGGTGAACAACTAGTGAATGAAGATGCACAGCTGTTAAGCCATTTTGCTAATTGTAAGCAAAGTATTTGTGACGTAAACCCTATAACGTTTGAGGCGGCAATTGCTCCTCATATTGCCGCCTCAAACGAAAACAGAGAAATATCTATTGATGAAATTTCACAAGGTTTCAATAAAGCAACTTCACTAGAAGCAGATATAATTATCACTGAAGGCGCGGGAGGGTGGCGTTTACCATTACATCTAAACAACGCTGCTATAAACAAAGTGTTGGTGAAAAATGGGACAAAACATATTTTCTTATCTGATTTTGTTCTAGACACTAAGCAAGAAGTTATCTTAGTGGTAAATATGAAATTAGGCTGTTTAAACCATGCACTGTTAACTTATCAAGCGATAATAGCTGACGGTTTACAGTGTATTGCCTGGATTGCCAATAATGCCAGCGAAAAACCAATGGCTTGTTTAAGCGAAAATATAACATCATTAGAGCAAATGTTACCTATACCTAAACTTGCTCAACTCGATTTTTATAATGAACAGAGTATGAGTTTAATTGATAAAATTAATGCCGCTGCAAATAAAATTGATTTAACTCAGTTACGCTAATTTAGTTTTATTAAGCATTAAGCATTAAGCATTAAGCATTAAGCGCTTAATATACTCATCAAATCCTCTGGAATTTTAAATCGTTACCTCTCATTTGAAAACGATTTATTTCCCTAACTCTACCAAGCAAGCACTTGCAATAAAGCCTGAACGGGTTTTATAAGCTGAGTTTTCACTCACAGTTTCATCTATTTGTTTTATTAATAATTCAGGTAAGGTGACATTGATCTTATGACTTTTACCTAAATAGGCTGTTATATCAATATCTACAATAGCCCAAAAAGCCTGTGAATAAGTGTGTGGATGGTCGATTGTGTGTTGTTGTCTGTGTTTATCAATACTTAACGCTGACGGAATTTTTTCTCCGTATTCTGCCAAGATAGCCAAGTGAGATTTAATACTTTGGCTTATTTTTTTTAAACCCAAATCAACTGAATCAGCACTAGTACCACAACCGGGTAGGTCAGGTACTGAGACTTGATAAATGCCATCGTTCTTTGCTGAAACGAAGATAATTGCATACTTCATATTTTCACTTTTTATAAAAAACTCAATAATACAATACTAACTCTAACAACTCTGAAGATCAATATATTGACAACCCTAGTAACCCTTTTATTTTATTTCTGGTAACTCTGGTAACTCTGTTGTTGATTATTAAGACAACTCTAGTAACTCTATTTGGGTAAAAGTGATTAATTACTTCTGCATTTGTCTATTAAAATGGAGATAATAAAAATTATTATCTAAATAAGTAACTTTTATTTTTATGTATAAAGTAATAATTATCAGAACATAAAATAAATACCCTAGAGTTATCTATTATTGTGGTCGTTCATAAGGGAGATCTAAAATTAAACATAATATTAAAGTTTGATTACAGCGTTTTGTAATTTAACTCCATCCAATAATGGTATGGAACAAAGCTATTCTGATATAGCTCAATCACTTGAGAGTTAGGAGTAAATAAGCAGGGATAAAGAATGTATCCCGCTACAAGCTAGCTAAATATAAAAACGAATGGCATTGAAATTATTAGGCGATAACTCTCAATTTAAGCCAAAGCATTTTGAAATTATTGAAAAGTTAGGCAGAAACGCCTATTCTAATAATAATATTTTAAATATGAAATCTAACTCATGCCATCTCAATAGGCAGAATACTTAAGCCAACCTACTTCAACATTTTTACAAAGAGCGCTAAGTGATCTTATGATTAAAAAATTAATTCTAAATTTATCCCGTAAACTAGGTCTACCTCTATTACTACTTACTGGTACATCAACATTAGCGACCGAGTTAACCGTAGGAATGCAAGCACCAAATTTTAATTTGCAAGCAACGAATGGTGATTTTTATCAACTAAGTGATTACCAAGGCAAGCAAGCGATTGTGGTTGCTTGGTATCCTATGGCTAATACCCGAGGTTGTACTTTTGAATGTAAATCTTTAACTGATCAAGGGCATTTAATAAGAGAGTATGATGTTAGTTATTTTATGGTTAGTGTTGATCCGCTTGATGATAATCGAGATTTTGCCAAAAAAACTGGTGCCGACTTCCCCATGCTGAGTGACCCAACTAAGGAAGTGGCTAAAGCTTATGATGTTTTAAATTTTTTCAGAGTCGCTAGTCGAGTTACTTTTTATATTTCTATTGACGGAAAAATCTTACATATTGATGAAGACGTGTCACCGAAAACCGCAGCACCAGATATCGCAAAAAAACTAGGTGAATTAAAAGTTAAAAAAGCAGCAACAAACAAGAAGCACTAACATTATAGCTAAGCCTAATAAAAAAGGGTCAACGAAAATAGTCAATATTTTTTAGGCTTGTAACGCACCCTTAATTATACTCAAACCATTTCAATATGAAGGGTTTTGTTAGAATTAAAATATCTCCCTGCTGATAAAATTGTTGAGGGTAAAGTGTGGATTAAATAACCTAAACAATGAAATGAGCAGCTCAAATAAATTACAGTTTTTTGTGTAACTCTTATTTACATGAACCTGCCGTTTTATTCATCTCTTCAAAAGCTAATTCGAGATCAGATAAGATAGCACGTGAAGCTTCAATATCCCCCCCTTGATACTTACTTTGTATAGCATGAGCAACGTCATGTATTTTATTATGCGCTTTTTCAAGTTGCTGTAAGCCTTCTTTTTCAAATAACTGTTCTTGCTTTTTCTGGTGGATCCAGTTGCCACAATGACAGAGTTGACTATCAATAATAGGCCAGACTAGAATGTCATCGGTTGACAACCCGAACATTATCTTAAAATTTTCTTTCCACTTACCACTAATCATTCTAAATATTTCTAAACTACTTTCTTTACTATTACGATGTTTATTAGCAGAAAGAAGCCAGCTTTTATTCGGTACATAGTTGTTTAGCCAGGGTAAAAAAACTGGAGCAGGCATGGGTTTAGCTATTTCATAGCCTTGAGCTTGATCACAGCCCATGAGTAATAACATTAAACCATGATTGGTGGTTTCAACACCTTCAGCTATAATACTGCGATTAAACGATTTAGATAAGGCAATTACTCCATCAATTATGGAATAGTCATTTGGATCATCCAACATATTACGAACAAAACTTTGATCAATCTTAATAATATCAATAGGTAAATTTCTTAAATGGGTCAATGAAGAATAACCGGTACCAAAATCATCCAGGGCAAAACTCACGCCTAACCGGCCTTGGCATGTTTTGATAATATCATTTATTTTATTAATATCTCCTAAGGCAGAACTTTCTAATATTTCTAATTGTAGATATTGAGGATTGACAGAGGAATGCTCAATTAAGCACTTTTCAAGCACATCAACAAAAGTAAGAGAAAGTAGATGATTCGAAGAAATATTTACACTTACTTCAAGTATTACCCCTTGCTGTTGCCAATAATCAAGTTGTTGTATTGCTTCATTTATAACCCATTCACCAACTTTAACCTCTAAAGGCGTACCATCAATTACTGGCAAGAAATCTAATGGGAGAATGATTCCATTTTCAGGGTGGATCCAGCGTATTAAGGCTTCAACCCCAAATATTTCGCCATTAGCCATGTTAACTTTTGGCTGATAGTACAATTGAAACTCATTATTATCTAAAGCCAGTTTTATTTCTTCAAGTCGGTGGTGCTTTTGAATAATACGTTGGTCAGAATCTGGACTATATAAAAAGGTACGATGCTTTCCAGACAATTTAGATTGATACATGGCATGGTCGGCGTGGCGTAGTAATGTATCTATATCTCCATCATCTGTTGGGTACAAGGTAACTCCGCTAGAGGCGGTAATATTAAGTTGAACATCATCTATAAAATAAGGTAAAGCTAACGCTTGATGAATTCGCGCCATTGTGTCTTCATATTGAGACTCTGTCTTAATATCATTAAGTAATATGGCAAACTCATCACCACCTTGGCGTGATAAAGTATCTTCTTTTCTAATACAGTTTGTGATGCGGTCTGCTACTTCAATTAATAAGCGATCACCTATTTCATGACCATAGTTATCATTGACGGGTTTGAAATCATCTAAATCAAGAAAGCACACAGCAAGTTGATGGCCTGTGCGTTTACTATGGGCAATGGATTGATTAAAACGGTCTACAAATAAAGCACGATTAGGCAGTTTTGTGAGTACATCATAATGAGCCATCAGGTTAAGTTGTTCTTGTTGTCGTTTACTACGCGTAATATCAGAAAATACACTAATATAGTGAGTCACTACATCATAGCTATTTTTTAATGATGAAATAGAAAGTAATTCAGCATAGAGCTCTCCTGACTTTGTTCTGTTCCATACTTCGCCTTGCCAGTAACCATGCTTTGTAACTGATTTCCACATAGCTTCATAAAACTGAGAGCTTTGCTTACCAGAGTTCAATATATCAGGACATTTTCCTATAACGTCCTCATGGCTGTAACCAGTGATTTGACTGAATGCAGGGTTAACATCTACGATGAGTTGTTGTGAATCTATGATAATGATGCCTTCATGGGTATCACTAAAGACTCTAGAGGATAATTTGAGCTTTTCTTCTGTATTTTTTCTCTCAGTAATATCTAAAATAAAACCCGTTATCTTTTGGCGTTTTCCATCGCTATCAGTCACTACTTTGCCTCGACACTCCACCCAGCGTTCCTCACCATCACAGGGTCTAATTATTCGATATTCTACATGGTGTTCTTTACCTGTAGAGAAACCTTCTTTAATAGAGGCAATAAAGACTGGGTAGTCACTCTTATTCATAACGGTACATAAAGTTTCTGGCCCAGGTTTAGCGTCTGGTTCTAGTCCAAATAAAGCATACATTTGTTCAGACCAAATTGCTGTTTTTTGATCTGCTAGCAGTTCCCATGAGCCCATTTTTGCATAAACTTGCGTTTCTTTTAGCTTAGATTCACTATTTTTTAGTTGCGCCAAAGATTTTTTATAACTGGTGATATCTCTAGCAACACCTAATATACCTATCAAGTTACCTTTAGCATCGGTCATTGGTGTTTTTATCGTATCAAGAAGCTCTACATGACCGTCATCGGCAAAAGTAACAGATTCTTCATTGGCAGTGGCTTTATCTGCCATTAATGCTTTTTTATCATTGTATCGAAAAAAATCAGCGAGCTCTTTGTCTACAAAATCATAATCTGTTTTACCCACAATATCCTTTTTTTTAGCGCCAAATAATCGTTCAAATTTGGAATTACAAGAAAGATAAACACCTTCTTTATCTTTTAACCAAATCATATCGGGTATAGTATTCAATAAAGTTTGCAGCATTGTCTGGCTTGATTCTAACTCTGAAAATAGCTCATATTCTGTTGTGACATCTCGAAAGACAAGAACTACTCCATTGATTTCACCCTCAAGATCACGGATAGGGGCGCCTGAATCTGCAATTTGGTATTCAGTACCATCCTTCGAAATAAGCACCGTGTGATTAGCGAGTCCGACGATTAAACCTTTTTCAAGTACCTTCTTTACCGGATTATTTGCTGGCTCGCGTGTGTGTGCATGAACAATATTAAAAACTTCCGTTAAAGGTTGTCCTATGGCTTGATTAGGTGTCCAGCCAGTAAGTTCGACAGCAATTGGGTTTAGGTAGGTCACTATGCCATATGCATCTGTCACAATGACCGCATCACCAATAGAGTTTAGCGTAATACGTAAACTTTCTTCTTGGTTATGCAAAGCAAGTATGTCCTTTTTTATCCTTGTATTGTGGCGTAGTAATAAACCTCCTAAGATGATCCCTAAGATAAAGATAAGGGTCATCAACAATTGTTCCATACGTTGAAAGGCTTTCAGATGGTTAATAATTTCTTTCTTCAAAGCGGTTTCAACATCATCAGCAGTAAGGTTAAACTCTAAAAAGGCTTGGTCAAATTTTTGATCAATTTCGGAACCAATACCTGATGTTAATTGCTCAGCCCAGCGTTGCTGAGCAATTTGACGGAACTTATGTATACCATTTATTGTTTCTTTAATTTTGAGTCGTAAATAGGGATCTTCTAGCGCTAAGAATACGCCTTCTTCATTCTCGTCTCCGTCAAGCATTGCATGTGCATACCATTCTGACTGATCAAGATGAGTCCACGTTTGCTCTATATTAGCTGTGCGATCACCACTAATAACCTCCTCAAACCACAAATGTGCAGTGGTGGCTTCAAGCTTTATTTCCATCGCAGCATCAACTAAAGGAAAGTAGCGTACTGCTATATTACGTCCAGTGTTGAATGAATAGTAAACGATCGCGGCAATAAGAAAGGTTAGCGATACAGAAATAAAGAGTATTTTACGAGAACTAGCTTCCATTTGGTACATCCATGCTTAATACAATAATTGAAATTTTCAGGGTGGGGGTATTGTATTATTGATTTTTATTTCAAAAGTTAAAAATTTTTACCCTCACCTAGGTAGTTGTATAATTATACAATTATACAACTACATTAGCTAATACCACTGTTCATAAAGCTATAGCTAAATTTTATCCAGACAACAACAGCCTCCTACAACAGAGCCATTAATATACAGTACGCTGAATTTTTTCTTGTTATTTTTCTTGTTCTAACATTCCTGACATAGCTCTTAATTGACTAATTCATAATTTGATTGGGTATTACTTAGGATAAAATAAGCTTCATTAACGCATTGATGAAAAAAACATCATTTTATTTTAAAGATTAGATATTGTTCACAGTACTCTTACTGTATAATGCGCGACCTTATTATTTAGAGTATTTTTTGTTGTTTGTTGGGTTATTTATCTATTAAAAAGATAATTAGCGCTCTTTAACAATCAATCATTCAGTATTTGTTAGCAAAATTTAGGAATACCTTTTGATCACTACATCGAACATTACAATGCAATTTGGCGCTGAGCCTTTATTTGAAAACATATCGGCTAAATTTGGCAACGGTCACCGTTATGGTTTGATCGGCGCAAACGGCTGTGGTAAGTCTACATTTATGAAGATACTCAGTGGCGAGTTAGCACCTAGCTCAGGCAATGTATCGGTAAGCACAGGCAACAAAGTAAGTACTTTGGGACAAGACCAGTTTGCTTTTGAAGCATTCAATGTTATTGATACTGTGATCATGGGTGATATGCCATTATGGAAAGTAAAGCAAGAAAGAGATGCTATATACGCACAAGCTGAAATGAGTGAAGCCGATGGTATGCGTGCAGGTGAATTAGAAAGTGAATTTGCTGAGATGGACGGTTACACTGCTGAAAGTAGAGCGGGTGAAATTTTATTAGAAGCAGGTATTAATGAATCTTTCCATTATGGTTCAATGCAGCAAGTTGCTCCAGGTTGGAAATTACGTGTGCTACTTGCCCAAGCACTTTTTGCCAACCCTGATATTTTATTACTTGATGAGCCGACCAACAACTTGGATATTCATACCATCAGTTGGTTAGAAGGCGAGTTGAATAAACGTAAATGTACTATGATTATCATTTCCCATGATAGACATTTTCTTAACTCTGTCTGTACCCATATGGCTGATATTGATTACGGCGAATTACGTGTTTATCCAGGTAACTATGAATTCTTCCTTGAGCAGTCCGGTTTATTACGCGCACAGTTATTATCAGGTAATGTTAAAAAAGCTGAAGAAATTGCAGAGCTACAAGACTTTGTTAACCGTTTTGGTGCAAATGCCTCAAAAGCTAAACAAGCCAGTTCACGTGCTAAAAAAATGGATAAAATTAAACTTGATGATGTGAAGTCCTCGAGTCGTATCACGCCAAAAATTGCTTTTTCGCCGGGTAAAAAAATGCATCGTCAAGCATTAGAACTTGAAAACCTTGGTCATGGTTTTGATGGTAGAATATTATTTGAAAAGGGTGAACTATTATTATCAGCAGGCACTAAATTAGCTATAATTGGTGAAAACGGTGTGGGTAAAACAACTTTCCTACGCTGTTTAATAAGTGAATTAGCGCACAATGAAGGCGTAGTTAAATGGTCTGAAAATGCTTCAATTGGTTATTGCCCACAAGACAGCGGTTCATTTTTCGATAACGACTTAACATTGATGGATTGGATGTCACAATGGCGTAGACCGTGCCATAATGATTTAAGTGTTCGTGGTATGTTAGGGCGTTTATTATTTACTGACGATGATGCAAATAAAAAAGCACGTAATTGTTCAGGTGGAGAAAAAAACCGTTTATTATTTGGCAAGTTAATGATGGCAGATATTAATGTGTTGATTATGGATGAACCCACTAACCATATGGATATCGAAGCGATTGACGCTTTAAATAATGCGTTAAAAGATTTTGAAGGTACATTAATTTTTGTAAGTCATGACCGTGAATTTGTCTCTAGCTTAGCAACACGTATTATTGATATTAAAGATAAACAATTAGTTAATTTTGAAGGTTCGTTAGACGAATATCTTGCGAGTCAATTCAATAAACAAAAGGTTGCTTAATATTTTTAATATATTGAAAAACAGACGTTCTATATGTTTTATTATTAGCCAAATTACAGTTTAAAAATGTTATGAAAATTCCAAAACGTATTCAACCACTTGTCGATGATGGGTTAGTTGACGAAGTGATTAGTCAACTAATGAGCGGTAAAGAAGCAACTGTTTTTATCGTTCGCTGTGGCAGTGAAATTCGCTGTGCCAAGGTTTATAAAGAAGCCAATAAGCGAAGTTTTAAAAAAGCGGCTCAATACCAGGAAGGTAGAAAAAGTCGAAACAGCCGACGTGCTCGGGCCATGGAAAAAGGTTCTAAGTATGGTCGTAATCAACAAGAGCAAGCATGGCAAAATGCTGAAGTGGAAGCACTTTATACCGTAGCACAAGCTGGTGTTAGAGTGCCTCACCCTTTTGGCTGCTTTGAAGGCGTTTTACTCATGGAGCTGATCACCGACGAAGCCGGAGATGTTGCACCACGCTTAAACGACGTGGTTATGTCAAAAGAACAAGCCATTGAAGATCATGAACTAGTCATCGACTATATTGTGCGCATGTTGTGTGCGGGTATTGTTCATGGTGATTTATCTGAGTTTAATGTACTGGTTGATGAATATGGTCCTGTAATTATTGATTTACCTCAAGCAGTCGACGCTTCAGCAAATAATAATGCTAAAGCGATGCTAATGCGTGATGTCGATAATATCACTAATTACTATGGTCAATTTGCACCAGATATACTATTAAGTAAGTATGGTAAAGAAATGTGGGCCTTGTATGAAAGTGGCGAGTTAACGTTTGACACAAAACTTACCGGCTTATTTAAAGAAAGTAATATTTCTGCTGATGTTGATAACGTGATTGAAGAAATAAAAGCCGCCTTTATGGAAGAGCAAGATCGTCTACAACGTATAGCCGAAGCCAATGAAATAGATGAGTAAATTTTTCATTAGTTAAAAAATTAGTTATTAAAAATAAATGTTTGGTTAGGGCGGCTCAGAAATGATTCGCCTTTTTTTGTTATTCCCATTAAGTCATACCACAAAAGTTACATTGATTAATTGATTAATTGCTCACTTTAATTGGTATTATTGTTACTTTATTATCTAATCATCAAATACGGAGTTTTCATGCTAGCAAGTGATATCAATACTGTATCCACTCCACTTAGCGCCTATGCATTACGACAACTGATCCGTGCAGGAGACTTTGTCAGTAATACCTCAGGCTTTGCCCAAGGATGCGTGCAAGGAAATATTGTGATTTTGCCGAAAGATTGGGTGGGCGATTTTTTACAATTTTGTCAGTTTAATCCAAAATCTTGTCCGTTAATTGGCATGTCAGCCAATGTCGGGGACTTTCTATTACCCGAGCTTGGCCAAGATATTGATATCCGCACTGATGTACCGGGTTATCGTCTGTTTAAGCATGGCATATTTAAACAGGAGTTAACGGATATAAAAAATCTTTGGCGTGATGATTTAGTGACCTTCGTTTTAGGGTGTTCTTTTTCTTTTGAAGAAGCGCTTATTGCAGACGGACTAGAAATTCGCAATATTAGTGAAAGTAAAAATGTGCCTATGTATCGTACTAATATAGCCTGTAAACCGGCAGGGCGCTTTAGTGGTGACACAGTGGTTAGCATGCGCCCTATGTTGGCAAAAGATGCAATACGTGCGATACAAATTTGTAGTCGTTTTCCGTCAGTGCATGGTGCGCCAATACATTTTGGCGATCCTAAATTGATTGGTATTACTGATATCAATAGCCCAGATTATGGTGATGCGGTAACGATTAAAAATAATGAAGTGCCTGTGTTTTGGGCTTGTGGGGTAACACCTCAACTCGCATTAGAGCAAACTAAACCGCCATTTTGTATTACCCATAGTCTGGGGAAAATGTTAGTAACCGATATTGCAAACTCAACACTAGCGGTGCTGTAAGTATTATAAAACAGGAAATAACATGAAATTAAATTGTGATTTAGGTGAGAGTTTTGGTAGCTGGACTATGGGCTTAGACGAACAAGTTATGCCCCACATAGATCAAGCTAATATTGCTTGTGGCTTTCATGCTGGCGATCCTTTTGTGATGCAAAAAACCCTCGAACTAGCGAAAGCTCATCATGTTACGGTTGGTGCTCATCCGGGGTACCCTGATCTTGTCGGTTTTGGTCGCCGTTCCATTAATTGCTCTACAGATGAAATTATTGCGCTAGTGACTTATCAAGTAGCAGCGATTGACGGTGTTGCTAAATCATTAGGACTTGAACTTGAATATGTTAAACCTCATGGCGCTTTATACAATGATATGATGGTGAACGCAAATGTACGTAAGGCGATACTCAACGCACTATCAAACTATTACAAGCCGCTTAAGTTAATGTTACAAGCAACGCCACAAATTGAACAACATAGAGCAGAAGCAAAACTATTTGGCATTGAAATTTTAAGTGAAGCATTTGCAGACCGATGTTATGCCGATGATGGCAAGTTATTAGCACGCAGCAAAGTAGGTGCAGTGCATAATAAAGAGAAAATGCTTGTCCAAGTTAAACAGTTAAAAGAGCAAGGGTGTGTTACCACGGTTAGTGGTCATATTTTAGCGTTAAATGCAGATAGTTTATGTGTACATGGCGATAATATTGAAGGTGTAAAGGCTATTGAAGCGATTAGGGAGCTATTAGATTAATGTCCCAAAACAATCATATACATATCGCGGGTGAAAATGCACTAATTATCTATTTTAGTGAGCAAGGTGATGGTCAATTTAGTGCTAATGTTTCGGATAAAGTTCAGCTAGCAGAGCAACTGATACGTAAAGCTATGGAGCAGGAATTAGCCCAAGATATTATTGATTTAGTGCCATCATACGCCTCTTTGATGGTGATGTTTAATATGATAACCACAGACCACCATTCATTAAAAAACAAACTGCGTAAGTTGTTGCAACATACTGAAAATATTACGAAACATATAACTACTACGCATCATGCTAATTTAGTTGAACTACCTGTTTTTTATAGCAATGAGTCTGGCCCTGATTTATCTGTTATTGCGCAGCGTGCTCAATTAACCGTTGAACAGGTTATTGAACTTCATCATGCGCAAGAGTATCGCGTTTATGCCATTGGATTTGCTCCTGGCTTCGCTTACTTAGGTGAGGTAGATGAACGTATAGCTGCACCGCGGTTGAGCACACCTAGAATGAAAGTACCTAAAGGAGCAGTTGCTATTGCCGATAGACAAACAGCTGTTTACCCAATTGTTTCCCCCGGTGGTTGGAACATTATTGGTATTTGTCCAGTTGATATGTTTGATGCGAAAGCAAATCCTATTATGCCAGTCAAGGTTGGTGACAGGGTGAAATTTAAAGCCATTTCTAAAGAAGAGTATATAGCTTTGGGAGGAACGCTAGGGGTGAGTTATGAGTAATGCCACATTGAGTAATACCATATTAACAGAAGGTTTTTCAGTTACGAAAGCGGGTATGTTAAGCCTCATTCAAGATGCCGGTCGTTTTGGTGCTTTTAATATTGGCTTAACAAACGGTGGCCCGGTTGATTTACTTGCCTTTCAATGGGCAAACCGCCTATGTAGCAACACATTAAACGCTACAGTAATTGAAATTAGCCTAGGCGGGTTAACCTTAACGGCACAAGTTGATACTACCCTAGCAGTTACAGGGGCGAACATGCCGCTAACCATTAATGGCGAAATAAAAGCGTTATGGCGTAGTTATCACGTTAAAGCGGGTGATGTTATTGCTTTAGGTTTTGCCATGCAAGGTGTGCGTTGTTACTTGGCGGTTGCGGGAGGCTTTTGTATAACGCCAAGTTTTGGTAGTACTGCCACTGTGTGTCGTGAGGGTGTTGGAGGTTTACATGGTGGAAAATTATTAGTGGGCGATGTGTTAGCTTGTGCTAGTAACATTATGAATAATAAAAACATTAACAGTAATAAAAAACAGAACCTCTTATTAGCCGATAAATTAATTCCTACCTATACTGATGAAGTAATATTACATACTGTTCCAAGCTACCAACAACAACACTTTAGCTCTCACCAACAACGCTTGTTTTTTTCTAATGAGTACACAGTGAGTAAAAAATTTGACCGTATGGGGTATAGATTGGAAGGTCAGGCAATCTCGTGTGACATTGACGGTATCTTATCGGAAGGAATTTGTCTTGGTGCAGTCCAAATTCCCGCTGATGGTCAACCCATTGTTTTACTCAATGATAGACAAACCATTGGTGGTTACCCAAAAATTGGCGCTGTTTCTTCTATAGATACGGCTAAATTAGGGCAATTAAATCAAGGTGGCAAAGTACGCTTTGAACCCATTAGTATGGAGCAGGCTCATAACCTATTTCATTTAAATTTAAGCCGCTTTAATCGTACCAAGTTAGTTGTTTGTGATTAATGTGGAGAAGTTACTGTTGGATAGGTTAAGTTTGGAATTAATAGAGATAAACGTTAATGAATAAACAAGCTTTACATGAACAATCGCTAAGTGAACAAATAGAAAACATGCTTGTTGAACGTAACTTACGCGGTATGAAAAACATACAAATGCAGCTTACTGCGGGTTACTGCTTGCGCGCTGCTAAAGTATTGCGTGATATTAAAGGCTCAGTTTTTATTGGTACAGGCTTTCCTGTAGCAGACACGTTTGAAACAGATGGACCTGTTGGCGCATTAATTTTATATCGTGCGTTGGAGTTTTTAGGAGCAACCCCCGTACTTGTTTGCGGCATACCCATGGCAACGGCTTTTCAACCTGATTATAGAATATGTGTAATCAGTGTGGGTAATAAAGAGTTTGGTTTGGTGGAAGCAAAACGCGCCTTAGCTCTCTATAAACCTGAAGCTATCATATCAATAGAGTGTCCCGGATTAGCTAAAAATGGTTGTTATCATAATATGCGGGGTGAAGATATAAGTGCACGGGCTGCTTGTTTTGATTTTTTTATGGATGAAGCCAGTTGTCCAACTATTGCCATTGGTGATGGAGGTAATGAAATTGGTATGGGTAAGGTCAAAGCATTCTTAACAGAGCTAGACATTATTCCTGCAGTAACTGAATGTGACGAGTTAATTATTAGTGATGTCTCAAATTGGGGCGTTTATGGCATTTTAGCGTTTTTAAGTATTTGGTCTAAACACGACTTATTAAATGAGACTTGCCCTGAACAGATATTAAAATATATTTCAAAATTAGGTAGCGTAGATGGAGTTACTCGTAGAAATGAATTAACAGAAGATAGCCTACCTGCATCAGAAGGTATTGCTTTGATTGGGCGAATTAGAGCATTAATTGGCTATAATGATAAATAGTAGAATTATAGGAAAATAAAATGAGCACAGTATTTTTAAATGGTAATTATATGCCAATTGAAGAAGCTAAAATTTCTCCTCTTGATCGTGGCTTTTTATTTGGTGACGGTATCTATGAAGTAATCCCGTCATATTCGGGTAAAATGGTTGGCTTTCAAGGCCATATTAATCGGATGAACGATGGGTTTAACGCCATTGGTATTGAGTTAAACTGGAGTGATGCACAATGGCAAGTATTGTGTGACACCATAATCGAAAAAAACGGATCTGGCCCATTAGGCCTTTATTTACAAGTGACTCGTGGTGCAGATACTAAACGTTTTCATGCTTTTCCTAAAGGTGTTACGCCAACAGTATTTGCAATGGCTTTTGAAATTCCCGTACCTAAAACACCTGATTTAGCTACAGTAGGTAAAGGTTATGCATTGACTAGCACCAAAGATTTACGCTGGCAGCGTTGTCAAATAAAATCTATATCGTTACTTGGTAATGTTTTACATTTTCAAGAAGGTTATGAAGCAGGTAGTCAAGAAACCTTATTATATAATAGTAACAATGAACTAACTGAAGCGAGTGCCTCTAATATTTTTATTGTTAAAGATGGTGTTATAGCTACGCCTAATCAAGATAATCAAATTTTACCAGGTATTACCCGTCGATTAGTCATTGATATATTAGCTAAAGATGGCTCTCTTACGCTTGAAGAGCGAATTATTACACTTGATGAAGTGAACGCGGCTGATGAAATTTGGATTACAAGTTCGTCTAAAGAAATTGCCCCAGTGACTATGCTAGACAATAAAGTGGTTGGTGATGGTAACGTTGGACCAGTTTGGTTAAAAGCAGCAACGTTATACTCAACACATAAATTTTCTTATTAATATTCACACTTATTAACCTCTTTTAGGCAATCAGGAAAGACTAAAAGTTTATAAAGTACGTATTCCAGTGCCGTCGTAGGCTGGAATACACGCTAAAATATAAGCTGTAATACAATGCTTTTGAAGTGGCTTGGGTATATGCCAAATACCTGATAAAATAGACTTTATATTTTGTCCTGTCTTTTTTGAGTAATAGAGTCTAGTTTGCTTTGTAATAAACCCCCCATTAAAACATCCAATATTCAAGCTTTATTTGATCTTTTAGCGCAAGTTAAAAAATCAGATTTACCACGATTTAAAAAACAATTAATTCATCATAGAAGAATCATTAGCCAACTACAGTCATCTGATAATATGGCTGTGGCTAAGCTTGAACAACAAGCAAAGCACCTTAGCAGAACAGCCAAAGCAATTGAGCAATCAATTAGTGACAAGCAACAAAAGTTACAAAATCTACCTAAGGTAAGTTACCCAGATGGCTTGCCAATTAGCGACAATGCTCAGCTGATTTCTCACACTATACGTGATAATCAGGTGGTAATTATTGCTGGTGAAACGGGTTCAGGTAAAACTACACAAATTCCAAAAATATGTCTTGCATTAGGTCGTGGCGTTGATGGATTGATTGGTCATACTCAGCCTCGCAGAATTGCCGCTAGAACCGTTGCAAATCGAATTGCCGAAGAGCTAAACACCAAACTAGGTGAGCAGGTTGGTTATAAAGTTCGTTTTAACGATCAGGTCAGTAGCCATAGTTATATTAAATTAATGACAGATGGTATTTTATTGGCAGAAATGCAAAAAGATCGATTATTACGCCAATACGACACCATTATTATTGATGAAGCGCATGAGCGAAGTTTAAATATTGATTTTATTTTAGGTTATTTAAGACAACTTTTGCCGAAACGGCCTGACTTAAAAGTTATTGTTACGTCGGCAACCATTGACCCTCAACGTTTTGCAAATCACTTTGCTGATAAATCAGGTAAACCAGCGCCTGTTATTGAAGTGTCTGGTAGAACGTATCCTGTGGAAATGCGTTATCGGCCTTTAAATGAAAGCACTCAACAAAGCATTCAACCACAAAGCAATCAGCAAAATAATCATCATCATAATAAGAGTGATGAAAAGTCACCTTTAGCTAATGAGGGCTCTTATGAAGGCAAAGATATTATTAGCGGTATCCTTGAGGCGGTAGATGAGTTATCACAACTTGCCAATGAGCGTCAGGGCCAAGGCGATATTCTCATTTTCCTTAATGGTGAGCGAGAAATTCGTGATACTGCGCTTGCACTAACGAAAGCTAATTTACGTCATACACAAATTCTTCCACTTTATGCTCGGTTAACCATTAGTGAGCAAAATAGAATTTTTAAACCTCATACCGGCCGTAATATTGTACTTGCGACGAACGTTGCAGAAACGTCTTTAACAGTACCTGGAATTAAATATGTTATTGATCCCGGCACTGCGCGAATTTCTCGTTATAGTTACCGCACTAAAGTACAGCGCTTACCGATAGAAGCCATTTCACAAGCCAGTGCTAATCAAAGATCTGGACGGTGTGGCCGTGTGTCATCGGGTATTTGTATACGCCTGTACAGTGAGGATGATTACCTGAATAGGCCAGAATTTACCGATCCTGAAATTTTGCGCACTAATTTAGCGACTGTTATTTTACAAATGTTAGCATTAGATTTAGGTGAAATAGGTAATTTTCCTTTTGTTGAACCGCCAGATAGTAGAAATATTAATGACGGGGTTAAACTATTAGAAGAATTGGCAGCGATAGACAACACGGTTAGTAGTAATCAAAGTCATACCCAATTAACAAAATCGGGACGGCTATTATCTAAGTTTGCTATTGATCCTCGTTTAGCAAAAATGGTATTAGCGGCTATTGACTTAGGTTGTGTCGAACAAGTGTTAATTATTGTTAGCGCACTCAGTATTCAAGATCCGCGTGAAAGGCCGCACGAAAAACAGCAATTAGCAGATGAAAAACATAATCGCTTTAAAGATAAACAATCAGATTTCATTAGTCTGCTTAATTTATGGCAATACATTAATGGTCATCAGAAAAGCTTATCACAAAATCATTTTAGAAAGCTGTGTCAGCGAGAGTTCTTATCTTATGTACGTTTACGTGAATGGCAGGATATTTTTAGCCAACTTAAATTAACGTTAAAAGAGCAAAAAATAACGCTTACTTCGGTTAATTATCAGTTCTCTGTCGCTGAGATAACGAATGACAATAATCAGAAAAAACAAGAGGCTAATATACCTGATAGCCTAGTACCTGTGCATCAGGCATTACTTGCTGGTTTATTGAGTCATTTAGGACAGCAAGACGAAAATAGAGAGTTTAAAGGCGCTCGCGGTAGTAAATTCTTTATTTTTCCAGGTTCTTCGCTTGCCAAAAAACCACCCAAATGGCTAATGTCAGCAGAATTAGTCGAAACTAGTCGACTCTTTGCTCGTATGAATGCCCGTATTGATCCCCTTTGGATAGAGCCATTAGCTGAACATTTATTAAAGCGTAGCTACAGCGAACCTCACTGGGAGAAAAAACAAGGGGCAGTAATGGCCTTTGAACAGGTCAGTCTTTATGGCTTAAACATTGTCACTAAGCGTAAAATTAACTTTAATAAAATTGAACCACATACCTGCAGAGAGCTTTTTATTCGCGAAGCACTTGTCAATGGTGATTGTTTTATTAAAGAAAAGTTTTTACTTAAAAATCAAACGTTAGTGACCAGTATTGAAGCGCTAGAACAAAAAGCTCGGCGTAAAGATTTCCTTATTGATGAACAACAGCTGGTTGATTTTTATGCTGATAAATTGCCTGATACAATTGTTTGCCAGCGTAGCTTTTTAGCGTGGTGGAAAAAATCGAAACAACAAAATAGTGAATTACTTAATTTTACTAAAGAGTTTTTACTCAATGAATCATCAAATGAGTTATCAATTAAAGAATACCCTGATACATGGCAGCTACATAACTTAACCTTGCCTTTAGCGTATCATTTTAGCCCCGGTGATATTGATGATGGTATTAGCGTTATTATTCCTATTAGCCTGTTAAATCAGTGCCAAGATGAAGGTTTTGACTGGTTAATTCCAGCACTTCGTTATGATTTAGTTGTAGCATTAATTAAAGCCTTACCAAAAGCATTACGACGTAATTTTGTGCCAGCGCCTAATTATGCAGAAGCTTGTTTAGCTAATATGAATGTGAATCAAGGAAATTTAGTTGATGCTTTAGCAAAACAGTTATTACGTATGACAGGGGTTAGATTACCTGAGGATGCTTGGCATGATGTTGACTTACCTTTGCATTTAACCATGAATTTTCAAATTGTTAATGAAAAAGGTCAATTATTAAAGCAAGGTCGAGATCTTAATTTACTAAAATCTGAGTTGCAAGGAAAAGTAAAAGCATCAATTAAACAAGTCGCAGAGAAGGGTATTGAAAAAAGTAAATTAACCCAATGGGACTTTGGTAACTTAGCGCAAAGTTATAAGAAAAAAGTAGCAAATATAACAATTAAAGCATTTCCTGCTTTGGTGGATCACAACAATAGTGTTGCCATTGAACTGTTTGAACAACAAGAACATGCCGAGCAAGCTATGTTGACGGGCATCAGTCGTTTAATTTTATTAAATATTCCATCGCCACTGAAATACTTACAAGAGAAAATGCCTAATAAAGCTAAGCTAGGTTTGTATTTTAATCCTTTTGGCTCAATTGCTGATTTGTTGCAAGATTGTATTCAAGCGGCTTGCGTTTATTTAGTTAAGCAATATTTACAAAATAATCAGTTAGAAAACTTACCACGAGCAGAAAGTGATTTTGTGTTAGTGCGTGATTTTGTTCGAGCGGAAATTTCTGATTGCGTGTTAAACGCGGCAATTAAAGTGGAGCAAGCATTAAGCTTGCGACACGACGTGGCTAAAAAATTAAAGGGGAGTGTACCGTTAAATGTTATTCAATCTCATGGTGATGTAAAACAACAAAGCGAACATTTGATTTTTAAGGGCTTTGTAAATGCTTCAGGGATAGAAAAGTTAGATGACATTATTCGCTATTTAAAAGGAATATTACGTCGTTTAGAAAAATTACCGATAGATCCTAACCAAGATAGAATAAAGCTAATAGAAATACATAAAGCGGTAGATAAATTTAAAAGTGTGTTGTCAACTCAGCGAAAAGACAAGCCGATAGAGCAAGAAATTTTAGCAACTAAGTGGATGATAGAAGAGTTGCGAATTTCTTTATTTGCCCAAAATTTAGGTACAGCACAGCCGGTATCATTGAAACGAATCATTAATCACTTAAAAAGCTTTTCCTAGATGTTTGACACAAATACCCATACCACCTAAAACTCGCATCTTGAGGTGGTATGGGTATATACTTTAGCTACGCATAAATAACAAAACTGTTTTGGTATTATTACTTGAAAATACATTGGAGTACAGATGAGAAATTTTGATGATAAGCGCGACTTTTACCGCATGATGTTAAACAGTGAAGTAATTGTTACCATTATAGATGATGAAGCCAATAGCCAAATAACGGCTACGTGTCGAGATTTAAGTGCTACCGGTCTGGCAATTGAAACGGACCGTCCACTGGCAATAGCTACCCAGGTTAAAATTAAACTTGATTCAGCATCAGGCCAAGTGCAGTCTCTTGATATGCGCGGTAAAGTGGTGCGAATTGAAGAAGAAGGTGAGGGCTGTTACCTTGTTGGTATTACCATTGAAGAGCTAGATTAGTTACGACTAACGAAAATACCATACTGAGAGTGCGGTATTTTCGTTATTTTGTTATTTCGTAAATTGAAACTCGAAAACTTTCTATTTCGACGCCTAACTTAAGTGCTTTTTAGCAATAATTAATGCTTTTAAGGTATTTGAGGCACCCACTGTTTCCATTAAATCGCCGTGAGTAACAATAACTTTATCACCCACTTTTAAATCAGCTTCCTTACAGACTGTTTTAAGTATATCGTCATCTAAGTTTTTATCGTTACTTTGTTTTGAATCAAAGGAAACAGGATAAACACCACGGTAAATAGCTGTTTTATTTAATGTTCTAGCATGACGAGATAATGAATAAATAGGTAAGCCTGAGGTAACGCGAGACATTAATTTACTTGTTTGGCCTGACTCAGTTAAGGCAATAATAGCTTTAACTCCATCTAAGTGGTTGGCTGCATACATGGCTGATAAGGCGATCGTTTCAGATATTTCACTAAAGGTTAAATCCATTCTGTGATTCGAAATGTTGACTGAACGATGCTTTTCGGCTCCAACGCAAACGCTAGCCATTGCCAAGACAGTTTCAACGGGATATTTACCCGCAGCAGTTTCAGCACTAAGCATTACAGCATCAGTACCATCTAATACTGCATTTGCTACATCCATAACTTCTGCACGCGTCGGCATAGGTTGTTCAATCATGGTTTCCATCATTTGTGTTGCCGTAATAACAACACGGTTTAATTGACGTGAGCGAGCAATAATATGTTTTTGCTTACCAACAAGTTCAGCATCACCAATCTCTACACCTAAATCTCCACGAGCAACCATAACAACATCAGAAGCTAGAATGATACCATCAAGTACTTTGTCATCATTTACTGCTTCAGCACGTTCAATTTTTGAAACTAAACGAGCATCACAACCCGCTTCTTGAGCCAGTAATCGTGCTTCATGCATATCTGCAGCATCACGTGGAAATGAAACCGCAAGAAAGTCTACTTTGATTTTAGCCGCTAACTTAATGTCTTCTTTATCTTTAACGGTTAATGCCGGAGCTGTTAAGCCACCCCCTTGACGGTTTATGCCTTTATTATTAGATAATGGACCACCAACGGTAACGGTTGTAAATACAGAGGTATTTGACGTAGATAAAACCTTCAATTGAACGCGACCATCATCAAGCAGTAAAATATCACCAGCACTAACGTCTTGAACTAATTTTTTATAGTCTATTCCGATTTTTTCTTGGTTACCTAAGCCTTTTTTTAAGGATGCATCAAGTTCGAACTTATCACCGATAGCGAGTTTTATTAGACCATCTTTAAAAGTCGAAATACGGATTTTAGGGCCTTGTAGATCACCTAAAATACCAACGTAAATACCGAGTTCTTTAGCAATTTCACGAACATTCTTAGCTCTGTCAATGTGATCTTGTGGTATACCATGAGAAAAGTTAAGTCTCACTACATTTACACCAGCAGCGAGTACTGATTTTAATATTGCTCTATCATCGGTTGCCGGACCCAGCGTGGCAACAATTTTTGTTCTTCTAGGCATGTTAATCCTTATATACTTTTTAAATGGTTTTTACGTTAGTGTGCGTATAATTTGTTCTACCTGTATGAGATATAAGAATTATTACATCACCTTGACGACATATTATAGCACTCATACGTTGCATTAATATGTCTTGGAAATAAACAAAATGAACATTAAATCGGAAAGCTTATTTTATGAGTTATTATCCTAAGGCTAATGTCAGATAAACAGGTGAAATACATAAATATCTAATTAAAAAATAGAGAGTTATATCGAGTGGATTTTAAAAAAAGGTATTGTATAATTTTATTTATAGCTAAGTTTAACAACGTTTGCTAGCTTAACTAATTAGGCATTAAATAACATGTAATAAAATTACGCGCCTATGCACTTAGCTCAGTAAATTTTTTAAGCTCATTTTAGGGGGGGATTTTTTGCACCTTGTCGATTCAAGCCCAGCTTACCTAATGAATTTTAAATTAACAGTGGATCCCGAGTTACTTATATACCTATATACCTATATACCTATATAGCATAGCTATGTAAAATTATAAGAAAACCATTAATGATAAATATTTAATCGTTAAGCTAAATCCATCAG
>Ga0105358_10000372_pt1 | contig 21886 bp, 20 predicted proteins | sample GOMGulsemesocosm_5_FD_83509 | JGI IMG/M metagenome (GOLD analysis project Ga0105358, IMG submission 83509) | Methane-oxidizing microbial communities from mesocosms in the Gulf of Mexico - GOM15C Gulf of Mexico | ecosystem: Environmental > Aquatic > Marine > Cold seeps | place: Gulf of Mexico... | reverse complement strand
AGTATTGTTTCACTCGATGATATTGTTATTTATTTGCAAGAAACTGGTGAAAACCAGCAAACTGTAGCTAAAATACAAGAGTACCGAAATTCTTATGGGGTTTAATTTCTTTGACGGACAGGGCGCCGCACTTTAGGAAGTACAGGGTGATGAGTGATATTTTGAAGGGACAGCGATTTAAATTGATTACCTTGGGTCGAGGGTTGATAGCTCTTACGGCCTGTTTGTGCGTGACTGCTCCTATCCAAGCGGCTACAACAGATGTTCAATATTATCGATATATTGATGAAAATGGCGTACCTGTCATTCGCAATTATATCCCTCCAAGATACACTCAAAAAGGCTATGAGGTCGTAACGTCCACTGGGCGAGTTATTCGGGTGGTAAAGCCCGCCCCTTCCGCGAGTGAAAAAAAGCGACTAAAGACCGAGGCCGAAATGGCTAAGTTAGACGCCGAATTACATCGTCGCTTTAGTAACGCCGATGAAATTATTGGCGCAAAAGATAGAAAGCTCGATCGAATTGATGGCAGCATAAAAATCCTCAAAGGTAATATCGCCGGTATTGATACGCGGATCCATCAAAAACGTATGGAAGCGGCTGATGCTGAGCGTGCTGGGCGCAATGTTCCGAAGATAATTTTGGAGCGACTAGAGAGTCTGAAGGTTAAACGCGAGTCGACGATGACACGTATTAAGCTCAGGGAAGTAGAGCGTAAGACAATGGTTGAAAAATACGATGAGGCTATTGAGCGCTTTCAAAAAATAAGTGACGCCAAAAAAAGACGGAGCCGATTCTAGCTTGCCAACGCCCTCAATTTGACCTGGTCGCTGGCAGTGGTTTAGCTGGAGTCTTTCTTAGCGAAAAAAACCGCTGGTTAACAGCATCCATTGCTCTTGCCAGTTCTCGGTTGGCGATTGTTTGAATTCACTGCGTACAAACTGAGCGATTCTACCTTCTGCGGTAGCCATCAATAAATTAGCAGCACCGCTAACCGAAATAGCCGGTCTCAAGCCTTCCCGTACTTCCGCTTCCCGCAAAATTTGTTTCACCTGGGTTTCAAGTCGATCAAACAGTTGAGCGACTCTATTGCGCAGTCGTTCCGTTTCGCCTGCTAAAGCATCACCGGTCAGAATTCGAGTAATACCCGGGTTGCGCTCACAAAATGTGAGTAGCAAGTACAATATTTTTTCACAGGCTAAAAGAGCGTTAGGTTGTTCGCTGACGATAACGCTGATACGCGTAAAGAGGGTCTCTTCAATAAACTCAATGAGGCCTTCGAACATCTTAGATTTGCTGGGAAAATGCCGGTAAAGCGCGGCTTCAGATACACCAACTTCCTTTGCCAGTGCGGCGGTCGTGATTCGCGCACCGGGGCTTGCTTCTAGCATATGAGCTAGAGCTTGAAGGATCTGCTGTCGTCGAGAAATTTTATTATTACTTTTTGTCGTCATAGATAGTTCTAATTCAGCAATTGCGGTGAGCTACTGAAAGTATCCAGATTGTTGTAATTTTAAAGAGGCCCTAGTGTTCAGAGCCATATCCAAGCCAATAGGGCATGCTTGCTAAAAGGTCGGCACCATCGTAACTAGAACTGAAGCTCGCTTCAATGAACCTCAGCCCTAATTTCACAAATTATGGAAAGCTTTTGCTAAACCAAGGCTTAATCGGAGCCTACCGACAAAATATGGCGGTTTGATGGCAACTTCCTCATGCTCTACCATGTTTTCGGTTATTACTTTTTGTTATGACTACTTTAAAGGTCGGCTTTATTGTTTGTGATTAGAGTGCCTACACCGGTGTCGGTAAATATTTCTAGTAATACCGCATGAGCTACTCGGCCGTCGATGATGTGTGCGCTAGTAACGCCAGCTTTCACAGCGTCTAAGGCGCAGTTGATCTTAGGTAGCATTCCGCCATAGATCGTCCCGTCAGCAATGAGAGAGTCAACCTCCTCGGTGCTTAAGCCGGTTAGGACCTGACCTTCTTTATCTTGCAACCCTGCCACATTGGTTAGCAGCATTAGTTTTTCGGCGCCCATACATTCAGCAATTTTCCCAGCAACCAGGTCGGCATTGATGTTATGACTGTTGCCGTCCTCGCCGACCCCGATGGGGGCAATGACGGGAATGAAGTTACTGTCGACAAGCATATCGATAACATCGGTGTTAATACTTTTTACCTCGCCGACGTGACCAATATCAATAATCTCAGGAGCTTTTAAAGCATCGTTGTAGCGACTTACCGACAGTTTGGTGGATTCGATTAGGTTGCCATCTTTACCCGTTATGCCGATAGCTTGTCCGCCGTTGCGGTTAATTAGGCTGACGATTTGTTTGTTTACCGTGCCGCCAAGAACCATTTCCACAACATCCATAGTAGCGCCGTCGGTTACTCGCATGCCATCGACAAATTCACTGTGGATGTTCAGCTTGTCTAATAAATTACCAATCTGAGGACCGCCGCCGTGAACCACTATGGGGTTTAGTCCAACCAGCTTCATGAGTACGATGTCTCGCGCAAAGCTGTTTTGCAGCTCCTCGTCGATCATGGCGTTACCGCCGAATTTTACGACAATAGTTTTACCCGTAAAATTTTGAATGTATGGGAGTGCTTCGGTCAAAACCTGAGCGATTTTGACGGCTTTTTTTTGTGGCAGAGACATGGGTATTCCTGTGCTATGGGTCGGTCTTTGGCTGTTAGTTTTATACGCCCCTGTATCTGGGCCACGTCACTATGTGTGGTTCAGATATAGGAGCGTTTTGGCGGCCTAAGCTCAGTTAGAGTTTTAGAGGGGCGCGTTTTAAAATGATAAGGTTGGGGCTATTTTAGCGAGTTCTACCCTAAATTGCTCCTGAATCTCTTCAAGCTGCTCAGAGGTGTTGGCTTCAAACCTTAGGGTCAATGCAGCGGATGTGTTTGACGCTCGTACCAGCCCCCAGCCGTGGGCGAAGTCTACTCGCAGGCCATCGATGGTGGTTAGGCGGCCATCGTCAAAATGCCCGTGGGCGATTAGATCCTTAACGATTTGAAATTTTTCGCTCTCAGCAACATCGATTCTAATTTCAGGTGTAGCCGGTAACTCCGGAAAACTGAAGAAAATAGTATCGAGATCTTGGTCCCGTAGAGTCATGATCTCCATAAGGCGGGCAGCCGAATACATACCGTCATCAAATCCAAACCAACGTTCTTTGAAGAAGATGTGGCCCGATAATTCGCCGCCAAGCAATGCGCCGGTTTCCTGCATCTTGGCCTTCATGAGCGAGTGGCCGGTCTTCCACATAATCGGACGGCCACCGTAGCTGCTGATTAAGCTGTTGAGTTGGCGAGTACATTTAACATCGAATAAAACATCGGTACCTGGATTTCGCGAGACGATATCTTTGGCGAACAACATAAGCTGGCGGTCGGGCCAAATAACTTTACCTTGGGGTGTTACCAGACCTAAACGATCACCGTCACCGTCGAAGGCTATGCCAAGGTCGGCGCGAGTTTGCTTAACTTTCTTAATGAGGTCGTGCATATTACGTTCTTGGCTCGGGTCCGCAATATGGTTGGGGAAGCGACCGTCAAACTCACAATAAAGTGGTGTTACTTTACAGCCAAGCTCTTCAAATAAGCGTGGCGCAAGTTCAGATGTGGCACCGTTTCCGGCATCAATAACAACGGACAGTTCTCCTGCTAGAGCAATATCCGAGAATATTTTTTCGATGTATTCTTCGCTAATATCAAGGTCGCTGACAGTGCCTGCACTGTCCGAGCTAGCGAAGACTTCTTCTTGCATTCGTTGCTTGATGTACTGGATGCCCTGATCGCTGATAGTGTTGCGATTGAACACCATTTTAAAGCCATTGTACTCAGGTCCATTGTGGCTAGCGGTGACAACGACGCCACTGTTTGTTGTGCTTACGGTATGGCAGGCAAAGTACAGCAATGGGGTTGGAACTATGCCGAGGTCGATGACGTTACAACCTGTGCTGATAATGCCTTCAATTAAAGTCTCACAGATACGAGGGCTATGAGTTCGGCAGTCGCGACCGACCAGCATGGTAGTTTCACCTTGTTCAATTGCTTCTGTGCCAAGGGCTTTACCGAGCAGGGCGACAAATTCATCGCTTAAGTAGTCATCCGCAAAGCCGCGAATATCATAAGCTCGAAATACTTCGTCGGGGATTTGTTCGCGATTGACGGGCGCTGACTTTTTGTTAACCGCTTCTTGGGTGTTTTGCGACCGAGTGTTTTGCTTTATTGATTGCCCGCCCAACAGATCCTCATCATCCTCATTGACCTCAATGTCTAAAATGTCGGTCCCGTGTCGGCCTGATGCTTTGGATTGGTGGTCCATAACGATCTTGTCAAAGTTTACCGTGGCTCTTTGGGTTGGAGTGGCTCTATCTTGTGATAATAAAAATTTGCGGCATAACTGTAGCGAGCCGGTCAGGATAAGGGCGGTAGCAATTATCCAAATGCTCAAAAACGGTATAAGGCTAACACGGGCGCTTTCAAGAGTGGAAGCTGAGGGGCTGAAGCGTAACTTCCAGAGTGTGCCGGGAATGTTCTTGGTGGAGGATTGCAGGTCATGAGCTTCTCCAATAGCCGTGATTAATAGGGCTGGATTTTGATGGAATTGTTGCAGTAGCTCAAAATAACCCGTCTTTGGGTCGGCGTCTTTTAGTAGTTCGACAATGGCAGATTGGGTAAGGGTGACCATTAAAGTCGCCACAGTGGGTGATTCTTTATCTGCAGGTATCGGGGCTATTAAGTTGAACTGCCAGCGTTGTTCGACTTTTAAAGCTTCAATAACGATAGGTTGATGGTTTTCGGCGCGAGTGATCATGTCCAGTTCGGCAAAGCGAATTGGAGCTTTGTGTTCACGGTTAACCTCGGCGGTACCGCTGGGGATGATGCGGATGCTTATGGCTTTAGGAAAAGCTTTTTCTAAGCTAGACATAAAGCTGCGGATAATAACCGGGTCATTCTTGGCTACCGCGTCACTAAATGCCTGACGCCCAGTAAAGCGACGAATGTCTTGTTGTAGCGAACCTAAGTAATGATTGATGGCGGTTACTTGAGTTTGGGCCATGCTAGACGTAACGTGTTTTAGCGATTGGGCTCCCTGGTAAACAACATGACGTTGGTAATACCAAATTCCTACTCCTATGCAAGTGCATAGTAAGCCAATGAGAATCATGGCTGTCAATTTTTCAGCGGGATTCCAATTTTGTATTTTTGCTTGCAGCATAAATATTCAGTTATTTACCTGTTTAAGTTTATAACTATAGCTCATGTTATTCGGTTTTTTGTGTGCTATAGCTACTTATAATTTACCGTTTCTAACGAGCGCTGATCCATGCGCTCTTATTCTCGGCATTATTGGCGGCATTGTATTGATGCCAGTCTTTTATTATAGGCGCTGACTGATCTCTTGGACCAATAATCGTGCTAATTTTTCTTTGCTCAGTCGAGGAGGTGTAAATGCTCCCTTTTTATCAATCAACATCACCTGATTTTCTTCACTGTTAAAGCCAATTTCTGGGTCAGAGACATCATTGGCGATAACTAAGTCTAAGTTTTTACGCTCAAGCTTCCCTCTGGCGTATGCCTCTACGTTTTGAGTTTCGGCTGCAAACCCTACTGTGAATGGTCTTTTTTCATGGTTCGCTATAGTGGCGACGATATCCGGATTTTTTACCAGTTCAATTGTCATTGTATCGCAATCGGTCTGCTTCTTAATTTTTTGCTCTGCAATATTCAGCGGGCGGTAATCTGCGACAGCCGCCGCGGCGATGAAGAGATCGCAGTTTCCCATTTGATCCAGGGCGGCAGCGTGCATTTGCTCGGCGCTTTCGACGTTAATTCGCTCGCAATGATCAGGGCAAGGCAGATTGGTTGGCCCGCTTATCAGTGTCGTGTATGCACCTGCTTCTGCGCAAGCGCGCGCCAAGGCATAACCCATTTTACCGGAGCTATGATTGCTAATATAGCGAACGGGGTCAATGGCTTCTCTAGTCGGGCCGGCGGTAATAACAACACGCCTCCCTACAAGTGCGCCACTGCTGAATAATGATTGGCTGTGCTTCACAAGCTCATCTACTTCGAGCATGCGTCCTGGGCCTATATCTCCACAGGCTTGGCTGCCGGATGCGGGGCCCCATATTGCAGTCTCCCGTTGCTCTAAAGTTTGCAGGTTGTGTTGTGTCGCTTCGCTGCGATACATGGCTTGATTCATCGCCGGAGCGATCGCAATTTTAGAGTCGTTTGCTAAGCAAACTGTGGTGAGGAGGTCGTTACCTTGGCCATTGGCCAGTCGAGCTATGAAGTCGGCGCTGGCGGGGGCTATAAGCAGCAAGTCTGCCCAGCGAGCTAGTTCAATGTGCCCCATGCCGGCTTCCGCTTCGGGGTCCAGCAGCTCGGTATGTACGTTATGGCCGGACAAGGCTTGCAGGGTTAGGGGCGTTATGAATTCTTGCGCGGCGGGGGTCATGATCACCCGTACGTCCGCGCCGGCGTCTTGTAACCGTCGAACTAGCTCTGCACTTTTATAGGCGGCGATGCCGCCGGTAATGCCAACTAAGATCTGTTTATTGATAAGAGTGCTCATGTCATACCATTTGTAGCTAAGCGAGGGCCGTGATGTTTTGTGCCTCGGCTCTAATATTTAAGATGTTTGGCCGAGGAGCGACCTTCCTGAAGGGCGATAAGATATCACTTTGCCGAGGTTTTTGCTGGTGAATGTTGGCCTAATAACGGAGGTTCGTATGTCGATAAAGGAATGGCCCGAAGCAGAGCGTCCACGGGAGAAGCTATTACATCAAGGCGCCGCGGCTTTATCAGATGCAGAGTTGTTGGCTATATTTTTACGAACAGGGGTCAGGGGAATGTCTGCTGTCGAGTTGGCTCGCCAGTTATTAGTTAATTTTGGTGGCCTACGGGCTATGTTAGAGTCTGGGCAAAAAGAGTTTTGTGATCATCATGGCTTGGGGGTGGCGAAGTATGCCCAGTTGCAAGCTGTCGTTGAAATGTCGCGTCGACACTGGCAGGAAACTTTGGTGCGCGGAGATGCGTTTACTAACCCTAGTGCGGTCCGCGGGTACTTGACTAGCCAGCTAAGGCACCAGCAGCGAGAAATATTTGCAGTGCTGCTATTGGATTGTCAGCATCGATTGCTGGCGTATAAAGAGGTTTTTCAGGGGACGATAGACTCCGCCAGTGTTCATCCTCGGGAGGTCGTTAAGCTGGCACTCTATCACAACGCTGCTGCGCTTATTGTAGCTCACAATCATCCATCTGGTGTGGCCGAGCCAAGTCAGGCTGATCAGCGTATTACGGCGCGTCTAAAGACAGCTCTGGAGTTGGTTGGTGTTAATTTATTGGACCATATGATCGTTGGCGATGGAGAGGTTATTTCTCTAGCTGAGCGAGGGCAGTGTTAAGCTTGCTTGCCTTTGTGTTAAGCTCCGCGCACAAATGCATAACTGCAGGCGAATAGAGCAAAAACCACTAAATAGTCGTTTTATTTGGTTGTTTGGATGAAAAAGCAACGCAAAAGTTGAATTGGTCGTCCTGTTCTGGTATAAAACGCCGCTCTGTGCGGCCGGGGTCTGCCCCGCCTGATGTGAACATGGCCAAGTAGGGCCAAGATGTCGGGGTCCCGCAGACCCAAGTTGAATCGAATTTAGTTAAAAGTAGCGATTCGCTGTATTTCGAATTCAGTTTTCCATTGCATGGCTAACTGAATCCTTAAATGGCAGCGATGATACAGGATAGAGGCCACAAGATGTCTAAAGTATGTCAGGTTACGGGCAAGCGCCCAGTAACAGGAAATAATGTTTCTCACGCAAAAAACCACACTAAGCGTCGTTTTTTGCCAAACCTGCATTCTCACCGTTTTTGGGTGGAATCAGAGAAGCGTTTTGTTAAGTTACGTGTTTCCGCTAAGGGTATGCGTATTGTCGATAAGAAAGGCATTGATACGGTTTTAGCCGACGTTCGTGCCAATGGCGTTAAAGTTTAATCGCTTAAGCAAAGAACAGGAGAAATCTCATGCGCGATAAGATTCGTTTAAATTCAAGTGCTGGTACCGGTCATTTCTACACGACTGACAAGAACAAGCGTACCATGCCTGAAAAAATGGAAATCAAAAAGTACGATCCCGTTGTTCGCAAGCACGTGATGTACAAAGAAGGTAAGATCAAGTAGATTTGATCTTTACTGATTTCAAAAGCCCAGCCTCGGCTGGGTTTTTTTATGCCTGTCAAAAATCCCCCTATTTCTAGTGCTTCTGACACTTCTTTTGAAGTGGTTTTGTAGTGATCATTACAAAACTATCTTAAGTCGTGAACCGTCATGTCTCGTCCCGCAAAATTCGATCGCTCTGAAGTGTGTAAAAGTACCATGTTGCTGTTTTGGCAGCAGGGTTTCAATGACACGACTATTCAGAATATTCAGCAGGCCACCGGGCTCACGGCAAGCAGTCTGTATAACAGCTTTGGAGGCAAGGAAGCTTTGTTCCTAATTGCTCTAGATGGGTACATTGAACGTGTCGTAAAGCGGCGCTGTGATCAGTACCTCAATGGCAGCTCGGTTGCTGTCGGGGTAATGGCCTATATGCGCGGCTGCTTTAAAGATCGTTATGCTCAATGGGGTTGCCTGCTCGTTAATAGCCAAGTTGAATGGCGCTCGTTACCCGAGCAAGCGAGGCAGAGGATTAAGGGCGCGGCAAAATCCGTGCGTGTTTCGCTGGAGCGAGCTATTGAATTGGGCAAGTCCAATGGCGAGCTGAAGGATACAGTTGATGCTACGGCCGTAGCCCGACATTTAGAATTATTAATGCAGGGCTTGTTGGCAAGGCGGCGGTTTGAGTATCGCGGTGAAGCTATGGATGCTTCTGATCCCGAATATTGTGCTACCGATGAAGTTGAGTTTTTAAAAATTATCAGTGGCGTGCTTCAGCCGCTACAAGTCAATCGCTAGATATCTATGTGCATCTAATGTCGCTAAATTAAGTGAGGAATAATCAATGCAGTTAAGCCAAGGTCCCCAGCTGTGGATACAAAAACAGCAGCTCGAAAATATCGAATTCAAAGTAGTTGATATTTCCCCTCTCGGTGAAGGACAAGTGAGATTGAAACTCGATGAATTCGCCTTTACCGCCAATAATATTACCTATGCTGCAATGGGCGATGCTCTGCAATATTGGCGTTTTTTCCCGACAAACGATGATGCGAAGGGGATTATTCCGGTGTGGGGGTTTGCTCAAGTCGTTGAGTCTTTGAATGAAGAAGTTACCGTGGGGGAGCGTGTCTATGGCTACTTCCCGATGTCAGAAAGTTTGATTGTTAAGCCAGGCCATATTAGTAAAAACAATTTCATGGATGTGAGCGATCACCGCAATGATCTTGCGATGGTATACAACCAGTACCTACGTTGCGCGGCAGACCCTTTGTATAATTCAAAGACTGAAGCCTTGCAAATGTTATTGCGCCCGCTGTTCACAACTTCATTCTTAATTGATGATTTTTACGATGACAACGATTGCTTTGGAGCTGAACAGTTTTTACTAAGTAGCGCGTCCAGTAAAACTGCATTGGGAACGGCGTTTGCACTCAAGCATAATCGTGCTTCTCGGAACAATAAATATCGTATTGTCGGGCTTACTTCTGCTGCCAACAAAGCTTTTGTGGAATCTTTAGAGTGTTACGACGATGTAATTACCTATGATGAGATTGAGAGTTTAGATGCATCATTACCAAGTACGGTGATTGATTTTGCGGGCAACGGCGAGGTGCTAGGCCGGGTGCACCAGCATTTCGATCAGCAATTGAAATACAGCTGCATGGTGGGCGCTTCACATTGGGATCAACGCGCTGGTTTGCCAAGCGATTTAGCCGGCCCTGCACCGCAGTTGTTTTTTGCCCCGACCCAAGCTGAGAAACGCATAAAAGAATGGGGCGGCGAAGAGTTTGGTTTGCGTCTCGCCAAGGTTTGGTTTGAATTTTCGGCATTTGCCGATGGCTGGATGCAGGTAGAAATCATAGATGACATCGAGTCGATCAAGACTTCATATAAGGCCGTCTTAGCTGGACAGTTAGATCCCGCTAAAGGTTTAATTTATTCAATAAAAAGTAGTGTGGAGTAGATCATGAATCGTTTTTTAGAACAGACTGGAGCTAAGTATCCGATTATTCAAGCCCCAATGGGTTGGATGGCTCGATCGGCCTTGGCATCAGCTGTATCCAATGCCGGTGGCGTGGGAATAATTGAGACGTCATCGGGTGAAACAGATAACTGTAAAGCCGAAATTGAAAAGATGGCTTCATTAACGGATAAACCTTTTGGTGTGAACCTGCCAATAATGTTTTTGCGTGATGATGCAATGTTGCGTTATATTTGTGAGTCGGGCATTAAATTTGTGACTACCTCTGCGGGCAGCCCAAAGAAGTTTTTGGCGCCATTGAAGGATGCGGGAATTGTTGTCTATCACGCGGTGCCGACATTAGAAGCTGCGCTAAAGTGTGCTGATGCGGGCGTCGATGGGCTGGTGATTGAGGGTGGCGAAGGCGGTGGCTTTAAAAACCCTGAAGAAGTTTCAACGCTAGTCTTACTTCAAGCTGTGCGTGAGCGTGTTGACTTGCCGCTGGTTGCTGCAGGTGGTATTTGTGATGGCCGTGGTATGGCTGCAGCCTTTGCGCTAGGTGCAGAGGCGGTACAAATGGGTACTCGATTTGTAGCTTGTGCTGAAAACCCAGCGCACCAAAATTATAAGCAAGCAATTATAGATGCCCCGACAGATGGTACCTATATCTTGAATAAGACCGGTAGCCCTTGTGTTCGCGCATTAAAGACGGATCGCACGGCGAATTACTACCAAGAAGGTAAAATGCCAATGGAAGTTTTTGGCAGTATTAAAGATCTTTATTTTGGTGGTGATATGGAAGCCAGTGTTGGCCTTGCGGGGCAATCTGCAGGGCTTATTACTGAAGTGAAAACCGCCGCGCAGATTGTTGACGAAACCATGGCTGGTTTCAAAGAAATTTGTCAGCGAATGGAATCTCTGTCTAATTTTTAATGACTGTTGGCGGCTTGATGAGATTCAAGTCGCCGTGTTTCATTTTTAAATTTAAATAATCTATTTTCATAGTTAGTTAGTTATTTAGCCTATCTGTACTCTCTCCTTTTTAGTTTCAACTTTCATTTCGTTTCAACTTTCACCTATATCTCTAGTCCTACCGTTATTTCGTTCTGCCCTGATTTAATTTCAAAAGCTGTCGCTTAACTCGTTTGTGTTGGAGTTTGCTTTATTTTTATGGAATTAAGTTTTAGTTATATTATGATTTTTTTATCGAAAAGACACAGCAAACGAAGATTATAGTGGTTTGGTATTCTTGGATTTCCATGCTACTTTTATTATTGACAAGTAATTTACTTGGCTGGATCATTAGTCTATAGGGATTTTGCGCATTAATTTAACAATAATAATAAATGTACAGGTCGACATTAATCTCATGTTATTCAAAAAAGAAATCACAATGTACTTTATAAGTCTATTTTTTACTTAATAATAAAATAAGTTTGTGGAAGTTTTTTCGTTAACTCGTTTAATAAAATAGGATTAATATTTTTATAATTTAGTAGTGTAAATGTAACTGTACCGATTTAAGAAAAATAGTTTGACGAATACTCCAGTAAAGCTCAAATAATAAAATATTCAGGAGAGACGTATGAAACATTTTCAATATCGATCTTTAGCGCTTGCGGTGGCGATGGCCTCTGTTGCCAGTGTGCAGTCTATTTCCGTACAAGCGCAATCTGACGGCCTTGACGAACTCGAAGAAGTTGTCGTTACCGGTTCGCGCCGCGCACCTAGATCTGTTTTCGATTCAGCGGTACCGATCGACGTCGTTGGCGGAGATGATTTTGCCAACCAGGGCAGCTCGGATCTAAGTAGTTTATTACGTAATGTAGTGCCTTCCTACAATGTTAATTCTCAGCCTATAAGCGATGCGGCGACAATTGTGCGACCTGCTAATATGCGAGGTTTGGCTCCCGATCACACTTTAGTTTTGGTCAATGGTAAGCGGCGCCATAGGGCCGCGGTTATTTATTGGTTGGGTAATGGCGTGGCAGACGGCGCACAAGGAGCTGATATCTCTCCCATTCCTGCTATCGCATTAAAACAAGTTGAAGTGTTAAGGGATGGAGCTGCTGCGCAATATGGTTCCGATGCGATCGCCGGTGTAATGAATTTCATTATGAAGGATGCGGCTGAAGGCGGCAGTTTAGAAATTAAGTATGGCGAGTATACCGAGGGTGATGGAGAAAGTTACACGGTCGCCGGAAATATCGGTTTGCCATTTACGGATAACGGTTTTGCGAACCTAAGCTTTGAATATGGATCCACTGAGCCGACCGATCGAAGTCAGCAACGTTCGGACGCTCAAGCCCTAATCGATGCGGGTAATACAGATGTCGCTAATCCGGCACAGATTTGGGGTACGCCTGAAATTAAGAACGACTTTAAGTTTATGGCCAATGTTGGCCTCGAACTTGGTGGTGGTAAAGAATTTTTTACTTTTGGTAACTATGCCACCAAAGAAGTGGAGGGTGGATTCTTTTTCCGAAACCCAGATACACGGGGTGGTGTATTTACAGCCGACGGTGGAGTTACTCGTCTAGTTGGTGATTTAACCCCGGATGATGGTGCCGCTTGTCCTGTTGTGAATGTAGGGGATGCCGCTGCATTACAGGGGGTTATAGATGACCCCAATTGCTTTGTCTTTAATGAGATGTTTCCCGGAGGTTTTACCCCGAGATTTGGGGGCGTAGTGCATGATGCTTCGATCACTAGCGGAATAAGGGGGACCACAGCTGCTGACTTGAACTGGGAAGTCAGTGGTAGTTACGGCAGGAACGATGTGGATTTCTCCATTAAAAACACGGTAAACGCATCGCTTGGGCCGCAAACTCCTACATCATTTAATCCAGGTGATTATACCCAACAGGACATTAATTTTAATGTTGACCTTTCCTATGGTATACCCGTTCAAGCCTTTGCATCGGACTTAAACGTAGCTGGAGGAATGGAGTGGCGAGAAGAAACTTTTGAAATTACTGTCGGCGAGCAAGCGTCCTATGAGATTGGGCCGCTCGCTTCGCAGGGGTTTTCTGCAGCGTCAAATGGTTTTGCAGGATTTAGCCCTCTAGCAGGTGGTAGTTTTTCACGTAAAAACATCGCTGCTTATGTAGATTTAGAAGCGGATGTGACAGAAAGTTTTCTAGTGGGCGTGGCCATGCGTTGGGAGGACTTTAGCGATTTCGGCACTACGGTTAATGGAAAAGTATCCGCCAGTTGGACTATCAATGACAGTATCTCTTTGCGAAGTAGTGCTAGTACCGGCTTTCGGGCTCCCACTCCTGGGCAGTCAAATGCCTTTAATGTTTCAACTGAGTTTGATGCGGCCACTGGAGATTTAGTTAATAACGGTACTATACCCTCTACCAACCCTGTGGCTGTGTTGCGGGGTGGCACGACCCTGGATCCTGAAGAGTCTAAAAGTTGGGCTGTCGGGGCTATCTTTCAATTGGGTGAAGTTAATATAACCATCGATTATTTTAATATCGAACTAACTGATCGTATTAGTGTGTCTCAAAACTTTAGCCTAAGTAAATCTGAAATTGATAATCTTATAGCGTCCGGTGTGACCAGCGCGGGTAACCTTCAAAACTTCCGTTTCTTCACAAATGACTTTGATACCACAACTTCGGGAGTTGATGTCGTTGCGACATACGGGACTGATGCATTAGGTGGCGATACTGAGTTTGCTTTGGCCTACAACTATACTGAGACTGAAGTTGATAAGTTTTCACCAGATGTCATCGACGCTACTCGTGTGAAAGAGTTACAGGAAGGTTTGCCTGAATCTCGCTGGAACGTTTCGATGACCCACAATTTAGAAGAGTGGCGATTTTTGCTTCGCTTGAGCTATTACAATGAATTCTTCGACTCAGAGGATGACCGTACCTATGGCGATGAGTACATTGTTGATGCCGAAGCTGAGTACAACTTCAATGATAACTACTCTTTGGCAATTGGAGGGCAGAATATTCTAGACGAGCTGCCTGACACGAACCCCCAGGGGGCGTCTCAATCAGGGCGGCGTTACAGTCAGTTCTCACCAACAGGCTTTAATGGTGGATATTACTATGCTCGATTCCGCTATAACTTCTAATCTATACCAGTAAGTACTAAAAATAAAAAAGGCCGTTTAATAACGGCCTTTTTTATTTGGGTTCGTTTTTATCAACGGTCCTTGTTTGCTGTTATAGCCCCTGTTATCGTCACGACGCCATTATATTTGAGTTTAAGGGGGTGCTGTGCCTGAATTACCAGAAGTAGAAACCAGTTGCCGGGGTATATCCCCTCACATTGTTGGTCGGGTTGTTAAACAAGTAGTGGTTAGAAATCGACGGTTGCGTTGGCCGATCCCCGATGAGTTAGAATCTCTGTTGGAGGGGAAAAAACTTTTAGAAGTTCTTCGCCGAGGAAAATACTTATTATTTCGATTTAATCACGGCCATATGATTATGCACTTAGGGATGTCTGGTAGCGTGCGAATCGTGGGCGCTGATATCGAGCCGCAAAAGCATGACCACGTTGATGTTATCTTCGGGCTCGATACGGTTCTGCGTCTGACTGACCCTCGACGTTTTGGTTCAGTATTGTGGTCGTCAGAGGATCTTTGCGAGCATGCCTTGCTGGCTCACCTTGGACCTGAACCTTTGTCCGAAGACTTTACTCCTGAGTATCTTTTTAAAGGTTGTAGAAAAAAGAAGGTCGCTCTAAAAACATTTTTGATGGACAGCAAAACAGTTGTTGGGGTGGGGAATATTTATGCTAATGAATCTCTTTTCATGGCTGGTATCAGGCCAACTCGAGGCGCCGCTCGATTAACTAAAAAAGAATCAGAAGTTTTGGTGCGTTGTATTAAGAGTGTTCTAAGCAGAGCAATAGAGCAGGGCGGCACTACCTTGAAAGACTTTGTGGGTGGTGATGGTAAGCCTGGGTATTTCAAACAAGAATTAAATGTCTACGGTCGAGAGGGGAAGGCTTGTTTGCAGTGTGGAAAACCGCTCAAAAGCTTAAGGTTGAATCAGCGAGCTACTGTCTATTGTATGTATTGCCAAAAATAGAAGGTTCGAAACCAGCCTGGCACTTATTAGCGCCGGCGGGTTTGAATTTCACGGGCTAGTTGTTAAATTTTTCATTCAGCGCCGCTTCAATCGTCGGGTGGACAAATTTGCTTACGTCACCGCCAAGTGAGGCGATTTCTCGAACTAATGATGACGAGATATAAGAAAGGTGCTCAGCAGGCGTTAAAAACAGACTTTCCATATCTGGCGAAAGTGCTCTGTTCATATTGGCTAGCTGAAATTCATATTCAAAGTCAGACACCGCACGCAAGCCACGCATAACTGCTTGGGCATTTTTTTGTTTTACGAGGTCAGCAAGTAAAACGTCAAAGCCGCAAATCTCAACGTTCGGCAAGTGGCTCAAGACATTTGTTGCTTGCTCAACACGCTCTTCAAGCGTAAACAACGGATTCTTCTTAGTGCTTGCAGCTACTGCTAGCACAACGGTATCAAAAAGTTTGCAGGCTCGCTCAACCAGGTCGATATGACCATTAGTGATTGGGTCGAATGTGCCAGGGTACACCACGCGCTTCATAATTTTGTCCACGTCAGCTTGTTCGTTGGGGCGCAGATGGTAAACAATTTGTGGCTCCAGTACAAAACTTAATCGGAGCTTTGTTTCCAAAAAGGTGATTTCTGCGGGTCATTTGTCACAATAAAACAGTTGGAAGTTAACTTGCCCAGCTTGTTTGCTGCGTAAAGCTTGCCAGTTGCTTGGAATTTGTACACTAAAGCCCTTCGGACTTTCAACGTATATATGAGCTCCCTCAGCTAGCCACTCATTTTCACTCAGGTTTTCGATACACTCTTGCCACATATTGGCCGCAAAGGGAGGGTCCATAAATACCAGATGGTATGGGGCGCCAGGGTTCTTTTGTTGCAGTCGGGTGAGGCTGTCTGCAGCGGTTATCGACGCGGTTTGATTTGCCATTTCGCTACCAATGGTTTTGAGGTGCTGCTCAATCATCTGGCTAGCCTTTTTGTTTTTTTCCCACATTTCCACATGACCAGCCCCCCTCGAAAGGGCTTCTAGGCCTAGGGCGCCAGAGCCGGCAAAGAGATCTAAGCATCGAGATTGAGGTAGCTCTGGGGCAATCCAATTGAATAAGGTTTCACGAATCCGATCACCTGTGGGGCGCAAGCCTTCGGCTTCAGGGAAGGTAAACTTACGGCCGCGCCAGCGGCCGCCTATAATCCTAAGTTGCTGGGCTTTGCGAGCCTCACTAGCCATAAAACTTCCTAATTACTACCAAACGTTAAACGTAATGATGAGCTGCTGTGGCCGCTCTAATATTGATACCTATTGATTATTGTACCTCGATTGCTGGCTAATTGTGTTGCGCTGGCTACGGACACTGTTACAAGACGGTGTTAGAATGTCGCCGCCTTATGAATGTATTGCATATCTATTAAATGCATGGCCCCTATTAATAACACTCAATAGTAAATCTATTATGGTATTTGGTTTTTTTAAAAAGTCGGCTAAAAAAGACGAGAAAGAAGAGAGCTTAGAAGATAAAGCTGTCGTCGAGCCACAAGAGTCCGCAGTAGATGGTTCAGTTGCTGCTGTTCATTCTGATGGTGGCGAGTCTACTGAACCTACTGTTTCTGCTGTTGAACCTGCTGCTATTGAGCTTGCTAAGGTCGCCCCTAGTGTTGCAGATCAGAGTGCTAGCGCCGAACTAGGCTTACCACCTAGTGAGCCTGTCCCAGTACAGCTTAGCAATAACTCGCCCTCAGCCCCCGCACTTGCAGAGCCCCAAGCGCTAGAGCCCACAGATACAAACACCGAGACCACTAAAGAAGCATTTATGCCGGCAGTGTCATCCGATCAGAATGAGGATGAGCGAAAGCAGGGGCTATTTGCACGAATGAAAGCCGGTCTGTCCAAAACAGGCAGCCAGTTAAGTGGAGGCCTTGGAAATATTTTCATGGGCCTCAAAGAGATCAATGATGATTTACTTGAGGAATTAGAAACCCAGTTGCTACTTGCTGATGTAGGGATTGAAGCTACTGAATCAATCATGGAAAACTTGGTAGAGCAGCTTGCTCGAAACGAGTTAAGCGACACTCAGGCTCTTTATAAAGCTTTGCAGAAAGCTTTGGCTGAGTTGTTGGAGCCTGTGCAAAGCCCGTTGATGATTGATACCCAGAAAAAACCTTTTGTAATATTGGTTGTTGGCGTCAACGGCGTTGGTAAGACGACGACCATCGGTAAGCTAGCCAAAGGATTTCAGAATCAGGGCAAGCAGGTCATGTTGGCTGCGGGTGATACCTTTCGCGCGGCGGCTGTCGAGCAGTTACAAGTATGGGGTGATAGAAATGATGTGCCTGTGGTTGCGCAGCATACCGGTGCAGATAGTGCTTCAGTAATATTCGATGCAGTTCAATCTGCACAATCCAAAAATATCGATATCCTCATAGCGGACACTGCGGGACGTTTGCATAACAAAGATAACCTTATGGAGGAGTTGAGCAAGGTTAAGCGTGTTATGGCCAAGCTCGACGATAGCGCCCCCCATGAGGTGCTGTTGGTACTAGACGCTGGCACTGGGCAAAACGCCATTAACCAAGCTCAGCAATTTAGGGATTCTGCAGGCGTCACGGGGCTGGCCTTGACCAAACTCGACGGTACCGCCAAAGGTGGCGTTATCTTTGCCTTGGCCAAACAGCTTAACTTACCTGTGCGATTTATTGGTGTTGGTGAAGGTATCGATGATTTACAGCCTTTTGATGCCAAGGCCTTTGTGAAAGCCTTGTTTAGCGAAGAGGCGAAATAGCGGCTGCCATGATTCAGTTTAACAACGTCAGCAAGCGTTATCCTGGTGGCTTTGATGCTATCAGTAATCTTAGCCTTGGTATTAGTCCTGGGGAGATGGTGTTTTTAACCGGGCATTCCGGTGCCGGAAAATCAACGCTTTTGAAGTTGGTAATGCTGATGGAGCGGGCTAGTCGTGGACAGGTATTTGTAGGCGGGGAAAATTTAAACAAAATGCCGCGCCGACAAATACCATTCCTAAGGCGTCAGATTGGGGTCGTTTTTCAAAATCATCAGCTACTGTTTGATCGCAGTGTTTTTGATAATGTTGCTATGCCAATGGTGATAGCTGGCTTTGAGCCGCGAGATATCGGACGCAGGGTTCGGGCGGCACTCGATAAGGTGGGGTTGCTTAGTAAGGAAAAGCTCAACCCTATCGTATTGTCTGGCGGTGAGCAGCAGCGGGTTGGTATCGCAAGGGCGGTGGTTAATAAACCTCCGTTGCTATTGGCTGATGAGCCAACCGGAAACCTAGATCCAGCCCTCTCTGCAGAAATCATGACTTTGCTACAGCAATTCAACGATGTCGGTGTGACCGTTTTGATCGCAAGCCACGATGTGGAGTTGATCAAGCGTATGAACCGTAGGTTGTTAACATTGGATCACGGCCAGTTGATCCATGACGGTTTGCCCGAGGAGGCCTTGTGAGCAAATCTGTTGATGGGGGCGCAAACTCCTCGAAAACAAGAGCCGGAAATAAGTCAGCGAGTACGGATTTGCCGGATGCCCTCAATCGCGGCGCGAGTGTTAACCACCATACCATTAGTAATCAATGGCGATCCTATTCAAGGCACCATCGCAGCAGCGCGGGAGAAAGCCTTTCTCGATTAGTGGCGACTCCTTTTGCAAGCCTAATGACGTGGCTTGTTATAGCGATTGCCTTGGCATTGCCGCAGGTATTATCGATAGCACTTAGCAATGTGGACCAGCTAGGGCAAAACTGGGAGGGGCGTCCAGGGTTGTCGGTATATTTACGTGCCAATGTAAAGGAGACTGACGGTCGTAAGCTGCTGGCTAAGCTAGAAAGCCGGGCGACAGTCATTGAGGCAAGCTATATAGACCCCGAGCAAGGATTGGCAGATTTCGAATTGATATCTGGGTTTGGTGATGTTTTACATGGCTTGGGCAGTAACCCATTGCCGGCAGTAATTCAGCTAAGTTTAGATGAAGACGCATCGTTAGAGCAGGTTAGATCCTTACAAGAGCAAATAACGGCTGATAAATCGGTCGAGCAGGTTGATGTGGACCTGCAATGGCTGCAGCGCTTGCAGCAAATATTAGAGTTGGGGCGCAGGGCAGTCTGGCTCTTGGCTGGCTTGCTGGCATTGGGGGTGTTACTTATCGTGGGTAATACCATCCGCTTGGCTATAGCAGCCCGAAAAGAAGAGATTTTGGTTGTGAAGACATTGGGCGGAACCAACGCATTTGTACGTCGGCCATTTCTCTACACCGGTATTTGGTTTGGGGTCGGTGGTGGAATACTAGCATTGCTGTTAACCCAATTTTGCCTTGCCGCTCTCGCGGGGCCGGTCTCTAGCTTGGCAGGCTCTTACAGCAGTGAATATCAGCTACAAGGGCTAAGCTTATATGACTGTGGATTTTTGCTGCTGATAAGTGCGGTGCTTGGATGGTTAGGCGCTGGCTTGGCCGTGAGTCGCCATTTGGCCGCTATAGAGCCAAGTTGAGACCACTTAAAGCATGACCTCCGTCTAAAAAACCAACAAACCCCTTGGCTTTACAAGACTTTAATCGCTTTTCTCCGAACCCACGCTAGTATTAGCAGTCATACCTAATAACTGTTAGAATCTTGGGTTAGGAAAAGGAGAAATACACCATGAGTCACGCCTTACAGCCTACTGGCATGCTATCCCCGGGAGCCAATCTCGCGGCGTATATGCAGACAGTGAACAGCATCAGTATCTTAACTGCAGAAGAAGAGCAAAATCTGGCAGAAGATCTCTATTATCGCGAGAATCTCGATGCTGCTCGCCAAATGGTTATGGCTCACCTGCGGTTTGTAGTTCATATCGCTAAATCTTATTCAGGATACGGTTTGTCTCAGGCAGATTTGATCCAAGAGGGTAACGTTGGCCTGATGAAGGCGGTTAAGCGATTCAACCCTGAGCGTGGCGTTCGATTAGTATCCTTTGCTGTGCATTGGATCAAAGCTGAGATGCATGAGTTTATCTTGCGTAATTGGCGAATCGTAAAAGTTGCCACTACCAAGGCTCAACGAAAGTTGTTTTTCAATCTGCGTAGCGCGAAAAAACGTTTGTCATGGTTGAACAATGCCGAAGCCGAGGCAATAGCAAAAGATCTCAATGTTGAGCCTCAGCACGTTCGTGAGATGGAGGGCCGGTTAAGTGCCTACGACGCAGCTTTTGATGCTGGCTCGGACGATGACGATGAGAGTGCTTTTCAGGCTCCAGCGAATTATTTAGAAGATCACAGTACCAATCCAGCGACAACGCTTGAAGATTTAGATTGGCGACAGAGTAGTGTTGCTAGTCTGACGGCTGCAATGGAGCAACTTGATGAGCGCAGTTGCGATATCTTGAAGCAGCGTTGGTTGTCGGATGAAAAATCTACACTGCATGACTTGGCAGATCAATACGGCGTTTCAGCTGAGCGAATTCGCCAGCTTGAGAAGAATGCAATGAAGAAGATTAAATTAAGTATTGAGTCTTGATTTAGCTTCTAGATAGGTCTCCAAAAGCCGCTTTTGCGGCTTTTTTTATGTTTTTATTTTTGTGTTACAAGGCTAATTTAGCGGCACTCGAGAAGAATTAAGGTAATTAATGCACAGAGTATTACTGGGTTTAGCGGGTTTTAACGGCATGCTTGCGGTTATCTTTGGAGCCTTTGGGGCGCACGCCATAAAGCCCCAGCTGACAGAGAAGTTATGGTCAGCTTACGGTACTGCTAGCAGTTACCACTTTTATCACGTGTTGGCCTTGCTGGCTTTGGCCGCGATTAGTTGGCATCAGCCAGAGAAGATTATCATGCGAATAGGGCTGGGTTTTCAGCTTGGCATCGTGCTGTTTTGTGGCAGTTTGTATGCTCTTGCGCTTGGCGCGCCGAGCATCATTGGCCCAATCACGCCCATTGGTGGGCTAATTTTCATTATTTCTTGGGGAGGGCTGCTGTGGGCAGCATTACGACCCCAGACAAGGCTCAATAAATAAATATCATGTCCGAACTTATAGTAAAACCCGAGTACAAGAAAAAATCGATTCGCAGTTTTGTGATCCGGTCTGGCCGAATAACGGAAGGGCAGCGTAAAGCTTTTGAACAATGGTGGCCTAAATATGGCTTGAGTTTACATGCTGGGCGCCAGGACTTTGACGTGGTTTTCGGCCGCTCAGCCCCGCGAGTGTTGGAAGTGGGTTTTGGCATGGGAGATTCCCTTTTAGAGATGGCCAAGGCTGAACCTGACAAAGACTTTATTGGAATTGAGGTTCACCGTCCTGGAGTTGGCCGCTTAGTTAACAGCGCTGGTTTGGCGGGGCTCGATAATTTACGGGTCTATATGGCAGACGCCAATGATGTTATGGGCGATTGTATTGCTGATGAAAGCATAGATCGCTTCCAGCTTTATTTTCCTGACCCCTGGCACAAGACCAAGCATAATAAGCGTCGTATCGTTAATTCAGCATTTGTTCAGACCGTGGCAAGCAAACTGCGCCCCGCTGGCATCTGTCATATGGCTACCGATTGGGAGCCGTATGCTGATTACATGATGGAAACAATGAGCGCCGCCCCAGAATATGAAAACACCGAAGGTGATTACCTCTTTTCTGAACGCCCTGCATATCGTCCTATAACCAAGTTCGAGCGTCGCGGTGATCGACTCGGACATGGGGTGTGGGATCTGCTTTT